>LFFM01000429.1_pt1 | contig 29074 bp, 31 predicted proteins | sample 643131 | NCBI WGS metagenome assembly LFFM01 (sample SAMN03777445, study PRJNA286221) | soda lake metagenome | biome: soda lake; feature: Kulunda steppe; material: water; isolation source: sample Tc-Br brine of Tanatar trona crystallizer | place: Russia: Kulunda steppe | collected 2011-07
CGTCGGTCAGAAACCTTAGATTCCCAACCATCCGAATCGACGGGAGTAACATCAGAACCTCGGGAAGCCCGCGACTTTAGTCGTGGGAGGATGTCACAAGCAGTTCCAGAATACTCGACGGCTGTTTATAAGCAATCCGCTACTGGTCGTCGTCCGCGACCGCGTCCGCGTCGGCCGCGACGTCGGCCGCAACCGCCTCGAACGCCGCCAGAATCACGCGTTTACAGGCCTGTCCCTCGGTCGTCCAGTGCTGGGCGTAATCCAGCATATCGTCGTAGATGTCCGGCTTACACCCGGCCGCCTGCGGATGGCCGCCGCCGTTCACCATGCCGGCGACCTCGTGTGCGTGCTGGAACCCGTCCGACCCGCGGATCGACGCGGACCCGGCGGGCTTGACGATCACGGCGGCGTCGGCACCCCTCTCGCGTAGCCGCTCGGCCACCTCGTTCTGTGAACATCGGCCGTACGTGACGGCGACGGTCCACTCGCCGACCTCGTGGGTCACAGCGCGTTCGACCGCCAGGTCGATCCGCGCGCGTTTCTCCTCCCGGCGGGAGGCGACGTACTCGAGGACGGTGTCGGGGAGGTCGGCACCGTACGCGCCGATCACGGCCGCGTACTCCTCGCTGCCGGCCCAGTAGGAGTAGTCGGCGAGGTCGTCGGACCGCGGGTCCGCTTTGATCCAGAGGTCGTGGTCGCGGGTGACCGTCGCCAGCTCGGACCATCGGTCGTCGAAGTCGTACGGAAGCGAGCGGAGCGCCACGTCGGCGGTACACTCCTCGTCGGACTCGCCGACCGTGAGTTCGACGCCCGCCTCGCGCACGGCCGCCGCCACCGACTCGTCCCACTGGTGGTGGTCGAACCAGCGGATCGACGCGGTCGACGCCGCAAGCGACTCGAGCTGGTCGGCGATCGGCTCGAACTCGTCCGGACAGAGGTCACAGACGTACAGGTCGATCCCGTCATCGGCGTACGCGACGACTCGTTCGAGCGCGGTGTCGAGCGAGTACGGTCCCGCGGACACCAGCCCGACCGGCGACTGGGTGTGTGCGTCCGCCGTCGGGTCGTCGCCACTCGGGTCTTCCTCGTCGTCGGACGGACCGTCATCGGTCGGGTCGTCACCCGTCACGTCGTTGGCCGGGTCGTCATCGGCCGAATCATTGTCCATCGCGTCGTCGGCCGCGGCCAGTCGGTCCGCGATCGCGGCCTCGAACGGTTCGACATCGAGCGCGGCGTCGTGGGTCTCGCGGATCATCGCTGCGCAGGCGAGGCCGTCGGCATCGCCGTCGGCGACCACGACCGCCTCGCTGCCCTCGATCGCCTCGCGTGCGCGCCGCTCGGCCCGCTCGTCGTCCAGCGAGTCCGGATAGAAGAAGCCCGTGCCGGGGAGTCGGGTGTACCGTGATCGCGGCCGCCCGGTCTCGTCGATGAGGTCGTCGTCCATACCGAGGACGCGGTCGGGAACGGGAAAACTCCGCCGCTCTCGGGCGGCGGTCTCCCACCGGGTGCTCCCCGACTTGCAGGGTGACCCCGAGCCCGTAAGGGGCCTTCGAGGACCTACAGCACGCCCGCGCGCTCCGCCCGAGCGACGATGCCGCGCGCCATCTTGTCGGTCGCCTCGTCGACCATCTCGCCGTCGACACTCACAGCCCCGCGTCCCTCGGCTTTCGCCTCCGCGTAGGCCTCGACGATCCGCTCGGCTTTCTCCGCTTCCTCACGGGAGGGAGCGAACGTCTCGTTGGCGGGGCCGATCTGGCTCGGGTGGATCGCCCACTTGCCGTCACAGCCGAGCTGGCTTGCCCACCGACAGGAGTCGCGGAACCCCTCGGTGTCCTCGATCTCGGCGTACGGGCCGTCGATCACCTGCAGCCCCTGGGCCTTCGCGGCGTGAGCAATGCGGGCCAGCTGGTAGTGCCAGTAGTGGCCGGGGTAGCCGCCTCCGGAACCGATCGTGAGTCCTGCCGCGCCGACGTTCGCAGTGTAATCGCCAGGACCGAACACGAGCGATTCGAGCCGGTCCGACGCGCGGGCGATGTCGGCGACTTTCGTCATGGCCTCCGGCGATTCGATCTGTGCCTGAAGGCCGATCTCGCCGATCGGGAGGCCGGTGTTCCGTTCCACTTGCGTCAGCAGGTTATCGACGGTCGCGACCGTTTCCGGGTTGTTCGCCATCGGCACCATGATCGTATCGAGGTGCTCGCCGGCCTGCCCGACGACCTCGATCACGTCGTCGTAGAACCACCGGGTATCGACACCGTTCATCCGGTAACACGGGCGTGTTTCCGACCAGTCGTACTCGATCAACCCCTCGATCACGTTCTCGCGTGCGTCGATCTTCTCCGAGGGGGCGACGGAGTCCTCCAGATCGAGGAACGCCTCGTCGGCTCCCGAATCCGGCGCGCGGGCGATCATCTCCGCGTCGGAGCCCGGCGTCGCGAGCTGGCTCCGACGGAGTGTCACCTCTGTCGGATCGGGTTCGGCAGTCCCGTTCGTCGTCTCGGTGTCCGCCTCCTCGCTCGTGGACTCAGTCTCGGCGGATCCGCCGGGCATCAGTCGTCCCCTCCGGTAGATCCGTCCGCGGTGATCGGGTCGCGCTCGTCCTCGGTGAAGCCCGCCGACTCCTCCTGGCGCTTCCTGGCCTCGGGGTCGAACTCGGCTTCGATCTCCTGGTACCGCGGGACGAAGGAGAGCTCGTGGTGGCTCTCGGTTTCGTGACCGATGTACCGCTCCTCGAGGTCGAACTGCGCTTGCTCGTCGTTCTCGGCGATGGCGGCGAAGTCCTCGTACGCCGCGTGTGCCCCGGAGTGGAGGCCATACAGGGTGATGAAGATGTACTGGTAGCCCAAGTCGCCGAGCTCCGCGAAGGTTAGCGGGTCGTCCTGTGCGCCCCACTCGAACGAGGAGGAGTAGTTGAACGCCAGATCCAAGTCCGGATGCGTCTCGTGGATCGTCTCCGCGTATTCGACCGCGTCCTCGCGGGACGGGTCTGGCATCTCGGGCCAGACGAGGTCGACGCCGGCGTCGGCGTAGATCCGCCCACGTTCGAGGTGTTCCTCCCAGTCACCGTTGGCGGATCCGTACGCGTCAGTCCGCGCGATGATCACCGTGTCCTCGCTTTGTCTGGCGTCGACGGCAGCCTCGAACCGTGACCGGGCCTGCTCCCGGGAGACGATCTGTTTACCGGCGATGTGGCCACAGCGTTTCGGCGAGGTCTGGTCCTCGATGTGGACGGCGGCGACGCCGGCCTTCTCGTACTCCCGGACCGCCCGGCGCACGTTGTGAACGCCGCCGTAGCCGGTGTCACAGTCGGCGATGATCGGCAGGTTCGTTGCCTCGACCATCCGTTTGGCGTTCTCGACCATCTCGGTCATCGTGACCATCTCTAAGTCGGGGAAGCCGAACTGGCCGAGCACCGTCGAGTAGCCGCTCATATATGCGGCGTCCAGCCCGGCCATCTCCGCGAGCCGAGCGTCGAGCGCGTGGTAGATCCCGGGCGCGAACGTGTACGCCTGTTCGTCGAAGCGCTCACGGAGCTGCCTGCCCGCCGGGTTGTCGATATCTCTGGTGTACACGTCGTCGTCGAGTTCGTTGGGATGCATCGAAGTCACTCCGTCTCCGTGTCGTCGTGGCGGTCGCTCGCGCTGTGCGTAAACGTCGTCGGGTCGGGTCGCGGCCCGTCGCCGGTCCCCGCCATCGGGACGGCCGTCATCGAGCCCCCCCATCGGTCCCTCGGCGACGGGTCGGACGGAGGTCGGGAACGAGCGGCGCATCCCGCTCTCCCGTCGTCGGCGGGCGCGTCGGACGTCGCTCGCCGTCGAAGGAGGTCGTCAGCGGGTCGTTCGTGGCGTCCGTAGCCGCCGGGAACGTCGGAACGATGGGCGCGCCGGCCTCCTCGGTGATCGGCGTGCGGCCCGGAATCGTTCGTGGAGAACCCTCGGTCGTCGGTCGACCCGTTTCGGATCGGCCGGTCGGTGTTGTATCGTCAAGCGTCGTGCCGTCGGGCGTCGTGTCGTCAAGCGTCGTGTCGTCGGTTGGCTGTCGGTTCGTCGTGTCAGCGGTCGTGGTGTCTTCAGGTGTCATCCGGTGTGGGTGGTTGTGGCGGTCGTCTGGTGATCGAACGGTCCGTGGGTCGTGTCGCTGCGTGTCCGCGTACGGGTACTGACATTGCACTCGGCACGACGGAGACGATGGTAATAAACATAATGATCTATAATGATAATATTGAATAATGTCTTAAACGCATTTATATGAACTACGTCAACGAGGCACATGGCCTACCGGCCGACGGCCGGTCGGGGACCCATCCGTTATAAATTAATCCGTATCCGTATCCCACGTGTGAACGAGCGCGACGCCCTCCGACGGCTCGCGGCTGACTTGCCACACGCCGGTGACGACGCGGCCGTCGTCGGTGACACCGTCATCACGACGGACATGCTCCACGAGCGAACCGACTTTCCGCCGGGCACGACGCGGTACACCGCCGGATGGCGGGCCGTCGGGGCGTCGCTCTCCGACGTGGCGGCGATGGGTGCCGAGGCGACCGCTGCGGTCGCCGTCTACGCCGACGACACCTTTGACCCGACCGAGCTCGACGAATTCGTCGCCGGCGCGGTCGACGTCTGTGAGTCGGTCGACGGCGAGTACGTTGGTGGCGACCTCGACACCCACACGGAGTTCACCACGGCAACGACCGCGATCGGGTCCGTCACGGACGCGGGCTCAGTGTTCCGGTCGGGCGCGGAGCCCGGCAACGCCCTCTGTGTCACGGGTGAGCTGGGCCGGTCGGCGGCGGCTCTCCGGCTGTTCGAGTGCGAATCCGATACGGCCGCCGAACGGGCGAACGAACTGTTCCGGTTCACACCGCGGGTCGCGGATGGACGAGCGCTCGCTCCCGAGGCGACGGCGATGATGGATTCTTCCGACGGACTCGCACGGTCACTCCACCAGCTCGCGGTGGCAAGCGACGTCGGCTTCAGCGTCGACCGCGACGCACTTCCCGTCCATCCGGCGGTCGCCGAGACGAGCGGGGAGACGACCGACGCGAGTGGTCCGAGTGCGGACGTGAAGCCAGGTGACGACGCGGCCGACCGGTTCGAGATGGCGGTCCACTTCGGCGAGGACTTCGAGCTCGTGTGTACGGTTCCCCCAACCATGGTCGACCAACTCCGGCACGCCTGTCCTGCGGGGCTCACCCGGATAGGGACGGTTACCGAGCCGGAAGCCGGCGTCACCGTCGATGGCGACCCGCTTCCCGACCGGGGATACACCCACGGCTAACGGGTTCGGTGCGTCGTTGCGGCCACGAGCGACAGGCGACGGGCGACGGAAGATCGGACGGTTCGTCGGCTCGGAGCGGGGACAGTCTCCGTCAGTTCCGCGGTTCGTCGGCGTCCACTTCCGACTCCTCCAGCTCCACATCGGTCTCGACTTCGGTTTCGACATCGATGTCCTCCTCGAGGTCGGCTTCGAGATCGGACTCGTCGAGGTCTGCTTGGATGTCGTCGAGCTCCGCGTCGATCTCCCCGTCGGTCGCGGACTCCTCGTTCACGTCCTCGGTGGGGGCCTCGGCCTTCCCGAGCTCGCCTTTGAGCGTCTCCAGCTCCGCGTCGACTTCGCTGTCGGTGGTGAGTCCGTCGAGCTCGCGGTCGATGTCGTCCTTGTCCGAGAGCGCGTCCTCGAACGCGCCGCTGTCCTGGAGCTCGTCCATAGCCTCGGCCCGCGCCTCCATCTCCTCGGTGCGTTCCTCGGCCCGTTCGATGGATCGACTCACGTCCTCCATCTCGTCGCCGACACCCGTCATCGCCTCGCTGACACGCGAGGACGCCTCGGCGGCCTCGTAGCGGGCCTTCATCGTCTCTTTTTTCGTCCGGAACTCCTCGATCCGGTTCTGTAGCTCGTTCTTCTTGTCGACGAGCTGCTCTTGAGTGTTGTTGAGCTCCGCTATTTGGCCTTCCAGCTCCTCGATCTGGCTCATCTTCGATTTCTTCTTTTCGAGAGCCTTGCGCGCAAGGTCGTCACGGTCCTGCTGGACGGCCTCGCGGGCCTGCCTGTTGTGCTTCTCGACGTTCTCTTCGAGCTTGCGCTTTTGTATCTCCAGACGCTTCTTCTGGGTCGTGAGGTCAGCGATCCCCTGCTTGACGTCTTGAAGCTCGTCACGCATCTGTTCGTACGAGTAGTCGAGCGTCTCCGTAGGGTCCTCCGCCCGATTGAGGAGGGCGTTCACCTTCGAGCGGATGACGTAGGAGGCGCGCGAGAGGATTCCCATACCCGTCATACACGCTCCACCCGTTAAAACCTCATGTGGTTCGGCTTCCGGATCGGGCCGGCAGTCCGGCCCGATCCACCCATGATCGACCGTCGGGCGATCGACATCCGGACGGACTCCGGCTATCGATCGTCCCGTTCGGGGCGTTCGGTATCGTCAACCCGCGGCTCGTCCGCGTCGTCGTCCCCCGTCTCATCGACAGCGTCCATCCCCTCGTCAGGGCCGCCCGCCGTCTCGCCGGCATCGTCCGACGTCCCGTCCGTTCCCTTCGAGTCAGTCCCGGTCCCAGCCAACCCGTCGTCAGTGGCGGCGGGCGTCCCCGCCTCGTCGTCGCCGTCATCGGCCGCTCCCGACGCCACAGGGCCGTCGTCACGGTCGGCATCGTCGGCCATCGTGTCGTCCGCCCCGGTCAGCTCGTCAGTTCCGGTGCTGCCGGCGGTCGCGGCGGGGCTACTGTCGTCGCGCGCGGCGGAATCACCGTCGTCGTCCGTCGCCGAACTGTCGGTGTCGGTCGCGGACGCGTACGGGTCCGATGCGTCCGCTCCGGCACCGACCCCGACGGCCGGATCCGACGCGTTGACGAGCGCCTCCGGGATCACTTCCCGATCGACCTCCTCGACGACCGCGTTCCCGTGAGTTCGGAAGAGAAGTGCTGTTCTGCCGATACGGCGCACGGCGATACCGATAACCACGCCAACGCCGGCGACGACGAAGTCGTACTCGGCACCGAGCAGCCGCTCTAACGCGACCTCCGGCTGGGCAGTCACCCCAGCAACCGCGTCGAGGAGTGGTGTCAACACCCCGATCCACAGCGCGGCGAACGCTATGGCGGACCCGATAAGCGTCGGGATGACGGCTATCGCATGGTACTTCAGCGCCTCAGTGAGTGCCTCCCCAAATCGCATGGCCGGATCGTTCCGCGTAGTTACATAAAAATCCCGGTACGTGTTCAGGATGTATCACCCGCCCGTATCGATGCGGGCAGGCGACACATCCTGAACACTTATTCGGCAGGTATGAGGATACGTCGATATGGATATGGGCGTACTCACCGTCCCGCTGGGGGACCAGTCGATCGAGGAGGCGTTCGCGTACCTCTCCGACCTCGGCGTCGACGCCGTCGAGCTCGGTGTCGGAGGGTGGCCCGGACAGGGGCATCTCGACCGCGGCGACTATCTCGACGATGACCGGGCGCAAGCGGAGCTGGACGAGCTGCTCGCGGAGTACGACCTCCGTATCTCCGCGCTGGCGACCCACAACAACCCGCTCCATCCGGACGATGAGCGGGCCGACGAGGCCGACCGCGAGCTCCGGGAGGCCGTCGAGCTGGCCGACCAGCTCGGCATCGATACGGTCACCTGTTTCTCCGGGTTGCCGGCGGGCGCACCGGACGACACGACGCCGAACTGGGTCACCGCGCCGTGGCCCACCGAACACGCGGACGCGCTCGATTACCAGTGGGACGAGGTCGCGATCCCGTACTGGCGCGAGCTCGCCGCCCACGCCGACGCCCACGGCGTCGACCTCGCGATCGAGATGCACCCGAACATGCTCGTGTACGAGCCGACCGGGCTGCTCGCCCTGCGCGAGGCCACCAACGAACGGGTCGGCGCGAACTTCGATCCGTCACACCTCTACTGGCAGGGGATCGACGTCACCGAGGCGATCCGGTTCCTGGGCGACCACGACGCGATCCACCACGTCCACGCGAAGGACACGAAGGTGTACGAGTCGAACGCGCGGGTCAAGGGCGTGCTCGACACGACGGGGTACACCGAGGAAGCCGACCGATCGTGGCTGTTCCGGTCGATCGGCTACGGCCACGGCGAAGGCCACTGGAAGGACGTGGTGTCGACGCTCCGGATGGTCGGCTACGAGGGGGCGCTCTCCATCGAGCACGAGGATTCGCTCACTTCCTCACGCGAGGGGCTGGAGAAGGCGGTTGACCTGCTCTCCCGAGCCGTGTTCGAAACCGAACCGGGCGAGGCCTACTGGGCGGAGTGATCCCGATGACGGACACACCGCTACGGGTCGGCGTGCTGGGGTACCGATTTATGGGTAAGGCGCACTCGAACGCGCTGGCGCGGCTCCCGATGTTCTTCCCGGACGCGCCCGACGTCGAGCGGCATACCCTCGTCGGCCGCGACGAGGCGGCGCTCGCGGACGCCGCGGACCGGTTCGGGTTCGCTCACACCGCGACCGATTGGGCCGACGCGATCGAACAGGTCGACGTGTTCTACAACCTCGGGCCGAACCACGTCCACGCCGAGCCGTCCATCGCCGCCCTGGAGGCTGACGTCCCCGTCCTCTGTGAGAAGCCGCTCGCGCCGACGCTCGAGGAGGCGGCAGCGATGCGGGACGCGGCCGCCGCCGCCGAGGTGCCCGCCGGTTGCGCGTTCAACTACCGCTTCGTTCCCGCGATCCGCTACGCCAAGTCGCTGATCGCCGACGGCGAACTCGGTGAGATCCGACAGGTTCGCGGGCGGTATCTCCAAGACTGGCTCGCCGACCCGGATGCCCCGTGGGCGTGGCGGATGGACGCCGACCTCGCCGGGTCGGGAGCGCTGGGCGATCTCGGCGCGCACACCATCGACCTCCTGAACTTCCTCGTCGGCGACCGGGTCGGCGACGTCGAGACGGTGTCCGGCCACCTGAAGACGTTCGTCGACGAGCGACCGGTGCTAGACGACGACGGGACGGTAGCGGAGTATCGCGACGTCACGGTCGACGACGCTTACACGGCAGGGGTCGAGTACGAGTCGGGCGCGACGGGGAGTGTGGAGGCGTCGCGGGTCGCGAGGGGCCACAAGAACGACCACACGGTCGAGGTTCATGGGACGGCGGGAAGCCTCCGGTTCTCGCTTGAACGCCTCAACGAGCTGGAGCTGCTCCGCGCGGGGAACCGCGGCTACGAGACCGTGCTCGTCACCGACGAGTCGGACCCCTACGTCGACCGCTGGTGGCCCCCTGGCCACGTGCTCGGCTGGGAGCACACGTTCGTCCACGAGAACTACGAGTTCCTCTCGGCAATCGAGTCGGGCGAGACGTTCTCGCCGTCGTTCGACGAGGCGTACGAGGTCCAGCGCGTTCTCGACGCGGTGGAACGGTCGGACGAACGCGGCGAGCGAGTCTCGATCGACTGAGGCATCGTCCTCCGGAGTGAAAGCTGTCGGTCGGTCACCCGAGCGGATCGGATCCGAGCGGGTCGGCCTCGTCCCAACCGCTCGTATCGATATCGTCCTCGCCGTAGCTCGCGAGCGTCTCGCTTCTCGCGAACGCCACGGGCTCCCAGACGATCTCGATCTCCTCGTTACCGGTCGCCGCCGGAACCGTGACCCGATCGCCCGGGTGGACGACATCATCGGCCGGCCACCCACCGAAAACCACCTCGTCGTTCGGGTCCTCGCCACGGACGTACAGCTCCTCGGCCGGGATCGGGTCGGGGCCGAGCGCGACGATCACGAGCTCGCCGTCCTCGTGATCGACGTCGAACTCGGCGTCGGGCGGCGCGACCCCGTCGATGAGCCCGAACACGGCAGCACCGACGACGGCGAGCAGCAGCACGACGACACCGACGAGGACGCCGGTCCCCGCGGCCGGCGTGAACGCCCGGTCGTCGGTTCGGAACGGGTGCATTCGTGACTCACTCCGGGTGGCGGGATATAAGGGTTTACCCGCCGGATATCAGTCCGGATAACGGCGTGGGTCGGCAAGCGTCGAGGACGAGGTCGTCGGGCGAACACCGGAGGTACACGGGGTCTGTCGACCACTGCCCATCGGCGGAAACCGGAACCCCGTTATCCCGTCATCGCGAAGGGATCCTGTGACGCATTGGACCACCGATCCGGAGGGTGGGCGTGCTCGCGGCCCGGGCGGGTTGGCTCGCGCGTGGGTCGAGGTGCTCGTCCGGCCACGACGGTTCTTCGTGAACGGTACCTCGCCCGGCGACCAAGCGCCCGCGCTGACGTTTGCCGCCGTCGTGGCCGCGGTCTACGCGATCGGGTGGGTAGTCGCGGACCCGAGCGTCGTCCCGCCGATCGCGGAGTCGGTCGCCCTCTCGGCGGCCGTCGTCGTGTTGGTGGTGACCGCGCTCGCAGCGCCTGTCGGGCTCCACCTGACCGCAGCGGTCGCGACGCTTTCGGTGATCGTCGCGAGCGTCGATCGGGACGAGGATGGCGGACTCACCACGCGGAAGCGGGCTGGCGTGAGCGAGACGGTACAGGTCGTCGCGTACGCGAGCGCCCCGATGGCACTTGCGGGGGCACCGATCCCCGAACTTCGAGTCGTCTGTGGCGTGTACGCAACCGCCCTGTTGGTACTCGGCCTGAGAACGGTTCACGGAACGACGCTCGTTCGAGCCCTCGTCGGTGGGGTCCCTCCTGCCCTTTTGGGATACGGTGTCGGCTATCGAGCCGTTGCCGCGTTTCGTACGTTGTTCGGTGGGTGAGCGGACCGCGGCTCCCCGAAGCCCCGATCAGGATTCGACAACAGTTTTAGGCGTGAACTACTCGGTGTATCCAAATGGTTCGATGTACCACCGGTAACCCCTTGCTGGGCGGCCGTGTTCGTGCCGGTCACGAGGAAGCTACCGCGTTCGAACGACGAGAGACCGAGCTGGCACTGTCGACATGAACTGGGATAACTTACACGAGGAGGACGTCGTCTTCGACTTTCGTGGGGACTCCCCGGACGAGCTCGTCTCGGGTCGGTTCTACCGCGGCGTCGTCGACGGCTACGCGGAGTTCGGCGTGTTTATTGACCTCGCACCGGGCGTCACCGGCCTGCTGCACCGTTCCGAACTCGACCGTCGTCTCGAGAGTCTCGAGTGGGAGCCTGGCGACGACGTCTTCGTTCAAGTGAAAGGCGTCCGGGACAACGGGAACATCGATCTCGGTTGGTCGATCCGGCAGACGGAGCGGGAGTTCCGTGGCGTCCTCGTCCACGACGGTGAAACGGAGTACGAGCCCGAGGCGAGCCCCGAGAAATCAACGGGCGACGAGCCCGCAAAGGCGGCTGCCGACGAGTCCGTAACGGCCGCGGACGACGACGAACCCCCAGAACCGGCAGATAACGGACCCGCGGAGTCGGCCAACGACGACGAGCCCGCGGAATCAGTGGATACGGGCGCAGGTGACGATACGGCTGTACGAGAGCCCGACGACGAGTCCACGGGCGAGCCGGAGACCACGGAGCCGGCTACTGAGGCGACCGCCGACACCGACGAAACCACAGAACCGCCGGAACGGATCTCCATCGATACGCTCACCGACGCCGTGGGGCAGGCGGTTCGACTGGAGGGCGAGGTCGTGAGCGTTCGCCAGACCGGTGGCCCGACCGTCTTCGAACTGCGTGACGAGACGGGTGTCGTCGACGCAGCCGCGTTCATCGAACCCGGCGTTCGCGCGTATCCCGACGTCGAGGTCGGCGACACGATCCGACTCGACGGCGAGGTCGAGCGCCGCCGCGGCGATATACAGGTCGAGACCGACGCGCTGGTGATCCTCGAGGCCGACGAGGCCGAGGCCGTTCGCCGCCGCCTGGCGGAGGCGCTCACCGCCGAGGCGCGTCCGGAAGGTCTGCAACCGCTCGCCGGCGACGAGGCGGTCGCCGAGCTCGGCGAAGGCCTGTTGGACGCCGCCGAAGCGATCCGGCGCGCCGTGCTCGAGTCCCGTCCCGTCGTCGTCCGGCATCCCGCCACCGCCGACGGCTACGTCGCGGGTGCGGCCATCGAACGGGCGACGCTCCCGCTGATCCGCGAGGAACACGCGAAAAGCGACGCCGAGTACCACTACTTCACCCGCCGGCCGCTTGAGGACCCGGTCTACGGGATGAACGACGCGACGAACGACGCCACTCGAATGCTTCAAGACCGGGACCGACACGACGAGAAGCTCCCGCTCTTCGTCCTCGTCGGCACCGGATCGACGGTGGAGTCGGCCGACGGCCTCGAACTGCTCTCCGTGTATGGAGTCAATGCGGTCGTGATAGACGCCGCGGTCGCGGACCCCGAGACCCGCGAGACGGTCGACACGCTCGTCTCCCCGGAGCTCGCGGCGGTCGACGCGGACCTCTCCACGGGCGCGCTCGCCGCGTCGTTGGCATCCGCCGTCAACGACGAGGTCCGTGCGGACCTCGTCCACCTGCCGGCAGTGAGCTACTGGAGCGACACCCCCGACCGGTACGCCGAGCTCGCACACAACGCCGGTTACGACCTCGAACGCGTCGCGGAGCTTCGCGAAGCGATCGCCTTAGAGGCGTACTACCAATCCTACCAGGACAAACGCGAGCTGATCACGGACCTGCTGTTCGAGGACGGCGGGGACCTCGCCGCACACGTCTCCGAACAGTTCCGTGAGAAGCTGGAGACGGAGATCGAGACCGCGAGCGCGAACGTCATCACCGAGGCGGTCGATGGCGTCGAGTTCTCGGTGCTCGACACGGACGGCTACACCCACCGGTTCGACTTCCCGCCGACACCGCTGCTCCTCGACGACCTCCACCGCCGGCACGCGAACGGCGAACCGTTCGCAACGGTCGGTATCGGGACCGACGAGCTGTACGTCCGCGCGACGACCGATCTCTCCGTCCGCGACGTGGCCGACCGGGCGGCCGAGATCGCGCCCGCAGCCGACGTCTCGACGGCCGGGCTCCGCGAGGGGAAGATCGAGTTCCTCTCCGGCGAGCGCGACGCAGTCGAGGACGCAGTCGTCGCCGCGATCGCCGAGCAGTTCTAGGCTACGAGGTGACCGTTCCGCGCTGTTCCGTTTGTTCGTCCAGTGCGTTCAGTTCGTTCAGCTCGTTTCGATCGGTATCACACGTGCAGCCGGTGGTGGCTCACCGCGTCGACGCCACGGTCAGCCGTGTCGAGCGTCGCCACGCGGAAGGTGTCGTCCGCCCCGTCGACCGGGATCGGGAGCCCGCCGGGGTTTACCCGGACGGTTCCGTCGCGCGCCTCCACGCCGTGTGCGTGGGTGTGTCCGTGGAACACGTAGTCGTACTCCCCGCAACCGACAAGCGCGTCGACGACGACCGCACTCGTCCCGTGAACGACCGCGACCTCTGTCGGGTCGCGGTCCGGATCGCCGCGATCGAGCGTGAGCGTCCCGGCCTCACCGTGGTAGGATCCGAACGATTCCACGGTCGACTCGACCGCCCATTCGCCGTCGTTGTTGCCGCGGACGGCGTGAAAGTCGAAGTCGGCATCGAACGGGGTCACGGAGAACGGAGCCACGAAGTCGCCACAGTGGACGACGGTGTCGACGTCGCGGGATTCGAACAGGTCAACTGCGGCCTCGATCGCGGCGAGGTCGTCGTGCGTGTCCGAGACGATACCGAGACGCATGGTCACCGGGTACGGAGCTCGTCTTTGTCTTTGATGACGCGGACGTCACCCTCGCCGGAGGTGACCTCGTTGACGAGGTCGTACAGGTCGTTCTGGAGCCCAGCCGGGAACGTCAGCACGCCGACCCACGAGCCGTCGTTCTGCCACTCCTCGCGTTCGAGGTCGCCGAACTCCCGGACTTGGGCCTGTCCGGAGCCCGCGTAGTCGGCTGGGAGCTGGACCGCCATCGTCACTTCCTCGAACCGGATCGGGATGACCGGTCGGAGCGCTTCAAGCGCGTCGTCGACCTGGTTCTCCACCGGCTCCATCGGGTCGATCTGGAATCCCGCCTCCTCCAGTGCGCGCTCGATACGCTCGGGCGGGTGCGGCGAGTCGTCCATCTGTGGGTTCACGGCGTTGCGGGTGATCGTCGTGACGAGCTCGCGGTGCTTCCGCGCTTGCATCTCCTCGCGCTGCTCGGCGGTGATCTGGATCTCGCCTCGTTCGACGACCTCTGGGATGATCGCGAGCGGGTCGGTGGTTCCGAACACCGTCTCCAGGTCTTCCTCCGCCGGTCGATCCCCTCGCGAGGCGTTCTCGAAGACGTCCTCGGCGGCGATCACGTCCTCCAGTTCCCCCTCGAACTCCCCGCGTTTCATCGCGAGTGCAGCGTCCGGGTCGATCAGTACCTCGAAGCGCTCGCCGTGGGACTCCAAGCGGGCCGTCACGGCCTCGTCGAGTGATATCATGGGTGAACGTTTCTCCCCCGCAGTAAAAAACCCTCCCGCGCCGCACACGCCGAGTGTACCGATCGGACCGGACTGGCCAAGCGGGCCGGACTCTCCAGCGAACCCGGACTGGCCAACGAATCGGAACGAGGTTCGGTCCGGGGGTTCCGGTCGTGACGGTCAGGCTGTCGGTCGTTCGTCGCTCCAGTCGTCGCGGCAGTCCTGGCTACAGAACTGTCGTCGTTCCAGCTCGCCAGCGTCGACCCACGTGAGGGTTTGTCGACCGACACCGAGCGCCGGCCCGCCGCAGACGACACACCGGGGCGCGGACTCCTCGTCGATGTCCGCCTCGAGATCGGAGGTCGGATCTACCATACCCGTCCGAGGACCTCCGCACACTTGAACCCGCGAAGGGCGGCAGTTCTGGCCGGGCACGGACCGGCGAGGCATCGAAAAACGGGACGCCGGACTCACCGGTCGCGAGCCGCCGGATGGGACACGTCGTAGGTCGTGTCCGCGGCGGGCTCACGGAGGGTCCGCTCGCGACCGTCCGGCCACCGCACGATCACCGTGAGTGGGTCGGCCCCGCCGAGCCCGAAGTGTGCGACGGGCTCCGTCTGACACAGATAGCCGCCGCCAGCGTCGATCACGCGGCACTGCGTCCCCGCGGTCGTCTCCAATGTAACCGTCGCCCCGCGCGCCGGCGCGCCCTGCGCGGTGGTCGGCCGGACCCGGAGCCACCCGTTCGCCGCCGCACCGGGGACGGCGTAGACACGCACCGGTTGAGCGGCCACTTCACCGTGGATCACGACCAGTTCGAGCACGCCGTCGCCGTCGACGTCGGCAGCGACCGCACCCGTCCCGAACCCCCCCGAGTTGGTCGCCGCTCCCGGGTCGCGGGGAACCCATCGCTGCTCGGAGTTCGGGTCGGAATCTCGGTCCGGGTCGGGGTCTCCATCCGGACCCCCGTTTCGCCGTGGACCGACACGCTCGAACAGCCGGTTCGATACGCCGAGCGCGTTACAGAACAGCTCCTCACGGCCGTCGTTGTCGAAATCGCCGGCGACCACGGCACGGACGCTTCGTGCGCTCGCGAGCGCCGGCGGTGCCGCATCGAGGAACCGCCCGTCTTCGTCCCGCCGGAGCAAGCGGCTTCGCCCCTCCCAGTTGCCGAGCGCAAGCGCGAAGCGCCCCCCCCCCTCGTCGACGAGCGCGACGCCGCGCGTGTCGCCGTCGGGATCGGCGAGGTCGCGACCGCCGTCGACGGGCCGGTAATGCCCGCCGTCGTTGCGGAACAGACGGTTCGGTCCGTCCTCGACACCGACGAACAGGTCAGTATCGTCGCCACACAGGGGGCCCGGAAGCAGCGAGCGACAACCCGCCTCGACGGCGAGCCCCACCGCATCGGCCATGTCGGACGCCTCACCGTCGTCGCCGAGCTCGTAGAACGCCAGCGGCGCGCCGTAGCTCGCCACCGCGACGCCGTATCGCCCAGTCCCGTGACGGTCGAGTGCGGCCACCGACCGTCCCGCCCGGAAGTTGAGCCGATCGGCGTTCACCGGCAGCGCGAACGTGTCGGTCCAGCGGTACCGCTCCTCCTCCAATCGGTCCAAGAGGAGGTCTGAATCGCCGCCGATGCCGACGCCGTTGGCACAGTTGTGAACGTACACCTCCTCACAGCCGTCAGCGTCGAGGTCGGCCGCACACACCCCCATCGCGTGGCGTTCCCGGTCGGCGACGATCCCGCAGGCGGTGTCGACGAAACGGTCGCCGTCCCGCGTGTAGAGCCGGTTCGCCTCCCCGTAGCCGGCGACGAACAGGATCGGCCCGTCCCGACCGGGCGTCACCGCGGCGCCGTACCCTCGCATCGGGTCGGCGTCGACGAGGAGGTCGGAACGGTCCGCGAACATGGCCGCCCGTCACCGCCCAGGGGATATGAACGCACGGGTTGGCACCCCCGCCGAGCGGCTTATATACCTCACACGCGACCGGCGCGAACGAGGTGGACGGATCAGAGGTTCCGCCGAACGTACTCGGTCAGCCGTCGAAGCCGTTCGGGATCGAACGTCCACACCCCCTGCCAGAGGCGCGGTTCCGTCTCGACGGCGAGCAGGCCGACGCCGCCGTCGACGGCGCGCTGGAGGTCGTTCGTCGACGTCCCGCCGTCCGCTAGCCCATCCCCTCGACTGAACCCCCGGGCGGCTCGAACACGACGAACCAGCTGTCAGTAAAATCGACGCTCCGACCGCCGTGGATCGTCGCGTCGAGTCCGGTCGGCGGGGCATCCGGGACACCGTAGGGATGCGCGTCCACACCAGTCCCTCCGAGTCGTTCGTACACGCGTCGCGTCCCCAGTTCGTCGTCGATCCGTGAGAGACGCTGAAACGACGACCGGATCGTTCCCCCCTCGGCCATCAACGCGGCTCGTTCGATGAACCGCGAGATCGTGATCAACAACAGTTTCTGTCGGGTCGACTCCGGGGTAGCACCGCAACGAGAAGACGGTGCCCTCAAGCCCCGTGATCAGTCGTCGTAATCATTCGGATCGATACGGCTCCGTCCGAGTCGTCCGCTGTCCGCTGGCCGAGGCCGTCGAGGTTCACCCGTCCAGCAGGCGGGTGGATCAGGCCACGAGCGTGTCCTCCAACAGCTGGAGGGGGTGTTCGATCTCGTACCCGGTGCCGTGTTCCATCTGCATCGCACAGGTGGGACACTCCGTCATCCCCACCTCGCCTTCGGCGTCCTCCATGTGGTGGAACATCTCCTCGCCGATCTCCATCGATTTCTCGTACTTCTCGCTCTTCCAGCCGTACGTGCCGGAGATCCCCGAACAGGAGTCGCCGACGTCCTCCATGGTGACGCCGTCGACGTCGCGGAACGTCTCGACGGCTTGGCGGGAGAGCCCCTGGTTTCGGGCGTGACACGGTGCGTGGTACGCGTACGAGCGCTCGTTATTGGGGCTGGCTTCATCGAGCGCGCCGGTGAGGTCCTCGTGGATCCGGAGGTACTCCAACGCCTCGAACGTGTGTTCGGAGACGTCCTCGATCCCGTGGATGTCGAACAGCTCCGGGTACTCCTGTCGAAGCGACATCGAGCACGACGTACACGAGGCGATCACGTCCGCGCCATCGCCGATGGCCTCGACGAGGTTCTCGACGTTCGTCACGGCGTGTCGACGGGCGTCTTTCAACATCCCGTTGGCGAACATCGGGGTGCCGGAGCATTTCTGTGGTGGCACCATCACCTCGTAGCCGAAGTGTTCGTAGACGCGAACCATGGCCTTGCCGACCTCCGGCGTGTTGTAGTTGGAGTAACAGCCGTGGAAGTACGCGACCCGCTTGTCGGGGTTCGACACCTGCGCACCGCCGCGGTCGCGCCACCACTCGCGGAACGTCGTCGTCGCGAACTCGGGGAACTCCCGCTCTTTGGGGATCCCGAGCGTCTTATCCATCACCCAGCGGGCCGGCCCGAAGTTCATCGCGTACGTCGAAAGCCGTGGGACGATGCTGGCGAGCCGCGCGGAGGTGCGGTAGTTCGCTAAGATCCGGTTGCGGACGTACTCGACCGATAGCTTGTTCATCTGCTCTTCGACGAACTGTCCGCGTGCCTCGTTGTGCATCTGCGAGAGCGGCACCCCGGAGGGACAGGCATCGTCACAGCGCATACAGTTCGAACAGGAAGTGATCGACTCGTCGATGTCGGTGTCCTCCTTCCGCTTGAGCCGCCACTGCTCCGGCCCCTGGAACTTCGGTCCGGGGAACTCGTCGTCGACCTCCGCCACCGGACACGACGTGTCACAGGAGGTGCATTTATAGCAGGAGTCCGCGCCGTCACGGAGGTCGAGCTCCCCTTCCGGGAACACGTCGACCGGGTCGTACGCGTTCGGATCGAGCTCGGACGAATCGCTCCCACCGGTTGCGCTCTCGACGCCGCCGTCTGTGGCGGCCGGCGCGTCGTCCCTACTTCCACCGTCGGTGACGGGCCGAACGTCGGACGCCGTTCCGTCCGAGCGGAACATCGCTGGCTGTTCGTCACGGCCGACCGTCGGCACGGCCGGTTGTGCCGGGGGCGACTCGTCTGTACCTCGCTCCCGTGGCTCCATCTCGTCGGTCGTCTCCGTTCGTTCACCGCCGTCGTCTTCCGTGTGTCGTGTCATTGTCGGACCTCCCGTGCTGCCTCCTGTCCGGCCACGAGGCCGGTCGCGAGTGAGACGCCGCTCGCCGATTTCTCCCGTGCCACGTCCGCCCCGCCGACGACCGCGCCGGCGACGCGCACGTTCCGGTGTGCGACCCCACCGGACCCGTCCAGCGGCCGCAGTCGGTCGTCGGGCCGCACGCCGAATCTGGCGTACGGCTGCTCGCCGAACGCGTCGTCGACGAACCACTCGTAGCGGTCCGACGGCTGCGGGACGTACAGATCGAGAACCGGCTCTCGGACCCCGTCACGGTCCGAATCGAGCCCCTTCCCGACCAGCCCGCCGGTCGCGAGCACGACCGCATCCGCGCCGTATGGTACCTTACTCCCCTTTCGGTCCATGATCAGGTGATCGACCCCGCCGTTCGCGTCCGTCTCGTAGTCGACGACAGGCGTCCCCGTCTCGAACCGGACGCCCTCCGCGTCGAGCGCGTCGTAGAGCCGGTCCTCGAGTCGGAGCCCGGGGAGGCTCGGCGGTCCCATCGGGATCTCGAAGACCTCCGCGCCGAGCCGGTCGGCGAGGGCCGCACGCACCGCGGCCGACTCGTCGTCGCCGAGAAACGCCGGGAAACCGATGCGGTCGACGCGGTCGACGCCCCCCTCGTCGTCGACGACGTCATGGAGATGTGGGGCGACCGCTTTCGCTAACGCCTCCCGGGCGGGCGTCCCGTCGATCGCCTCATCGCGGTCGAGCGCCTTCGCGAGTCGAGTTATCTTCGCGTCGGCGCGGAACGCCTCCGCGAACTCCACTTCCACGCCGGCGACGTCGAACGGGACACCGGACGCCGCCAGCCGATCCGCGAACGACCGCGCGTCGTACTCGGTGAGCGATCGAAAGCCCACGATCAGTGTCGGCCGATCGTCGCTCGCGAGCCCCGCGGCCGCGGCCTCCGGGTAGCGTGCCGTGGGTTTCACCGCCCCGCCGAACGTTGGAACCAGCGCGTTGCGGTCGGTGTGGCCCCCGAGGTACGCGTCCCCGACGAGGTCGTCGAACAGCGCGAGCCCGTCGCGGAGCGCGTCGGCTCCCACGAGCCGGTACGGGTGACCCTCCGGCAGGTCGGCTATCCCTTCGTACGGATCCACGAGCGGCCCCGCCGGATCGGGCCACTCGTCCGGGTCGACCCCGCGGCCTGCGGTCGGCGGCCCCTCGCGCAAGGGTTTCGCCGGCTCCGTCGGCGGAACGTAACCGAGCGCGTCGATCAGTCCCGAAGCCTGTCGGAGCGTGCTCGCCTTGTGTGAGACGAGCCGGACATCGACACCCTCGCGAGACGCCGCTATCGCGGCCGTGATCCCGGCGAGCCCGCCGCCGACGACGAGGACATCGCTATCGATCGCCATCTCGGCCTCCGTCGGTCGCGGCCGCCTCGGACGCGGGATCCTCGCCGCCGGAGCCAACACCGTCTGCCGGTCCGGTCGGCCCCGCATCGAACGCGCCAAAGTCGACCGCGGCGTCCGTCGTCGCGAGGTCGCCGTCACGGTTCATCGTGGTCGCGTGGAGCATGTGGTTCAACATCGCCTGTGAGAGCTGGCGGCCCCACAGCGCGTGCCGCTGGCCCTTCCAGCGCTCCTGATACAGCTCGTCTTCGGCGTCACGGACGACGGGCCCGGGGTACTCCTGGGTGAGCTCCGCCGCGATCCGGTGGGTACAGAACCCGCCCTGACAGTTCCCCATCGACGCCCGCGTGCGAAGGCGAACCGCGTTCAGGTCCGAACCCGCACCGTCGATGGCGTCCTGAACCTCCGCGCGGGTGACGCCCTCGCACTCGCAGACGACTGGGTTCGGATCGCTCCCTTTCAGCACCTCGTCTGCCCGAGAGCCGAGGCGCTGGACCGACCGCCGACCCACCGGCGACCGGAGCCCGAACTCGTCCATGTACTCGCGGAGGACGCTGAAATCCTCCGAGCCGGGTAACGGTGCGTCGGCGGTGTCGCACTCGGCGTCGTGATCGAGCTTCTCACAGACGTGATCGGTGATCGACTCGGCCATCATCCGGTAGGTCGTGAGCTTTCCGCCGACGATGCTCGTCATCCCCGGCAGGTCGTCCCGCACGTCGTGGTCGAGTAGAAAGTAGTCTCGGGTGATGTCGGTCGGGTCGTCAGTGCCGGTCCCCGGCGGCTCGTACAGCGGCCGAACCCCCCAGAACGAGCGCAGGGTGCGAGCGTCCTTCAACGCCGGAACGAGCTCCGAGAGCGTCTCGATCATCAGGTCGACCTCCCACTCCTCTTCCGGGTAGTCCTCCGGGTCGTCCACCTCCTCGTCGGTCGTTCCGAGGATACAGGCGGTCTCGTGTGGAACGACGATGTCCGCGTCGCCTTTCGGCCGACAGCGGTTGATCACGGTGTCGACCTGCCGGGTGTTCATCACGGTCATCACGCCCTTCGAGGGGCGGACCTCCACGTCGACGCCCGCCATCTCGCCGATCTGGCCGGCCCACGCGCCCGTGGCGTTGACGACGTAGCGGGCGCGGATCTCCTCGGTCGTCCCCGGTTCGTGGTGGACCCGTTTGCCCGGGCCGGAGTCGTGTTCGATCTCCACGCCGACGACTTCGCTATCCTCGATCAGTACGTCGGTCACCTCGGCGTGCGTTTCGACACGCGCGCCGTGTTCGCGGGCGTCAGCGGCGTTCGCCACGCAGAGCCGGAACGGATCGACCGCGCCGTCGGGAACGACGATCGCCTTCTCCACGTCACGCGCGAGGTACGGCTCTCGCCGCCTGGCCTCTTCGCCGTCTATCACCTCTGCCGGGATGTCACACGCTCGGCACCCCTCGAGCTTCTCTTGGAAGTACTCCTCGGAGTCCTCCGGGCGCTTCACGAACATGCCACCGGTCTCCTCGACACAATGGCCGGCGATGTCACGGAGGACCCGGTTCTCCTCGATACACTCGCGAGCGCTCTTCTGATCCGAGACGGCGTATCGCCCGCCGCTGTGGAGCAGCCCGTGCATCCGCCCGGTCGTTCCGTGCGTGAGGTTTCCCTTCTCGACGAGCACCGCGTCGAGTCCTCGTCGTGCGAGGTCCCGTATCACACCGCAGCCGGTCGATCCCCCCCCAACTACGATGACGTCCACCTGGTTGTCCATAACCGTGCGCTTGGACTGCGCACACTTTACTTTATCTCTCACTGGTGAGCACTCATAACTATCAGGAACGTTCCGGTGGACGTTGGGATGTCTTCGCCGAATAGTTTATATACTCCCTTTTTCAGCGGGGTCCTAAGCCGGATTTTAACAGTTAGATTATTATGGTAGTACATTATGTTCACGAACGGCGTGGTAGCATCCGTGAACATATGTCGTGGTGAGGACGCTGAGGCCTTCGGCACCCGGTCGCGCGGACGGCGCGCGTGTCGGACGCGACGTCTCGAGGTGGGTCAGCTCGTGGACCCGGTTTCCGGCGCAGTCGGGGCGTGTCCCGAGCGGCGCTCGCGAGGAGAGGGGCCAGACACCGTCGCTACGAACGGACCAGCGCCACAGGAGGGATTCAAAACATGACACAGTATGTCGGTGCGATAGACCAGGGGACGACCGGTACGCGCTTTATGGTGTTCGACCACGGAGGGCAGGTCGTCGCGAACGCGTACGAACAGCACGAACAGATCTACCCGAACCCCGGCTGGGTCGAACACGACCCGCTGGAGATCTGGGAAAACACCCAACAGGTCGTTATCGACGGCCTCGCGGACGCTGGCCTCGAAGCGAGTCAACTCGACGCGCTCGGGATCACCAATCAGCGCGAGACGACGGTCGTCTGGGACAGAGACTCCGGAAAGCCAGTCCACAACGCGTTGGTCTGGCAGGACCGGCGGACGACGGACCGGGTAGAGGAGATTCAGGAGGCTGGCAAGGTCGAAGAGATCCGCGAGAAGACCGGTTTGGAGTGTGACGCGTACTTCTCCGCGACAAAGACGGAGTGGATCCTCGACAACGCCGAGCCGCTCAAGATGTCGGCCTCGCGCGGTCGAGACCTCCGTGACAGAGCTCGCGACGGCGAACTCCTTATGGGGACCATCGACGCGTGGCTCATCTACAACCTGACGGGGAATCACATCACGGACGTCACCAACGCCTCTCGGACGATGCTGTACAACATCCGAGAGATGGAGTGGGACGACGAACTCCTCGAAGAGTTCGATGTGCCACGAGAGATGGTACCGGAGGTTCGACCCTCCTCTGACGAGGAGTACTACGGACACACCGATCCGGACGGCTTCCTCGGCGAGGAGATTCCCGTCGCCGGCGCGCTGGGTGACCAGCAGGCCGCCATGTTCGGGCAAACCTGCTTCGATACGGGAGACGCCAAGAACACCTACGGCACCGGGGCGTTCTACCTGATGAACACCGGTGAGGAGGCCGTCGCGTCCGACAATGGTCTGCTCACAACAGTTGGGTTCCAGATGTCCGGTGAGCCGGTCCAGTACGCGCTTGAGGGGTCGATCTTTATCGCCGGCGCGGCGATCGAGTTCCTTGAGGACATCGATCTGATCAACAACGCCGCACAGACCGCAGAACTGGCCCGCTCCGTCGACTCGACGGACGGCGTCTACATGGTCCCGGCGTTCACCGGACTCGGTGCCCCACACTGGGACGGTCGCGCCCGCGGGACGCTCGTCGGCATGACCCGCGGCACCACGAAAGAACACATCGTTCGCGCGACACTCGAGAGTATCGCCTACCAGACTCGCGACCTCGCGGAAGCGATGGAGGCGGACTCCGGCGTCGAGATGACGAGTCTCCGCGTTGATGGCGGCGCGGTCAAAAACAACTTCCTCTGTCAGCTCCAGTCCGACATCATCCAGACGGATATCGTCCGTCCGGAGGTCGACGAGACCACGGCGCTCGGCTCGGCGTACGCCGCCGGCCTCGCTGTCGGCTACTGGGACACGGTCGACGAACTCCGCGACAACTGGCAAATCGACCGCCAGTTCTCGCCGAAGAAGGATCAAGAAGCCGTCGACAAGCTCTACGATCGCTGGGACGACGCCGTCGAGCGGTCGCTCAACTGGGCACAGGAGGAAGCGTAAATGAGCGCCGAACTCCTCCCTGAGCTCGCGTTCATCGCGGACGCGCTCATGCAGGTCGGGTATCAGCCCGGCGATCCGGCGGACGTGGTCAACGCCCTCACCGATCCGGGGATCGTTCTCGGCGCGCTCGCTGGCGGCGCGTTCGGTGCCGCGCTCGGTGCGCTCCCAGCGTTCGTCTTCACCGGCTTCCTCGTGACCGCGGGGTCACTGGGTGGCGGCGGCTTCGGTGTTGACGTCGGGTTCGGTCCGGTCTTCGGGCCACACATCTCCTTCGCAGGTGGTGTCGCAGCCGCCGGCTACGCGGCGAACAAAGGCTATATGGAGTCCGGATTCGACTTTCACAACGCGAAGGACATCACGGTCGCCCTCGGCAGTAAACCGGACATTCTCGCCGTCGGTGCGGTGTTCGGCGTCTTCGGCGTCGTGTTAGAACAGCTGTCCCGCCAGCTCCAGATCCCAGTCGACCCGATCCCGGTGAGCATCGTGATCAGCGCGATCGTCGTCCGGGTCGTCTTCGGGTACAGCATCGTCGGGAAGGTGAGCGACAAGGCGGACGGCTACTTCGACATGGGGCCGTTCGAGCGGGAGGAGATGCGAGAACCTGGTGAGGTAAAGGGTGATGGCGAAAAAGACAGCGAGGACCGCCTCGCAGTTGAGCCGTGGCTCCCGAACATGTACAAGTGGTCACACGTCGCGGCGATCGGCTTCTTCGCCGGGCTCGCTGCCGCGGTCATCACGTACAACATGGTCGGCGCTGGTCACGGCCTGATCGCCGTGTTCGCCGGCTTCGGGATCAGCGCAGCGTCGCTGCTGTTCTTGAACCTCGGTGTCGGCAAGATCCCGGTTACCCATCACATGACGCTCGCGGGGGCGACCGCGTTCCTCGCCGTGTGGGAGGACGGGATCCTCTCGCTTACCGATGTCGCGGCCGGAGACCTCACCGCACCGCTACTGTTCGGTGACGGACTCGCGCTGCTGTTCGGCGCGGTGTTCGGCGTCTTCGCTGCGCTCGTCGGGGAGGCGTCACAGCGCGTGTTCTACGCCCACTCCGACACCCACTTCGACCCGCCGGCCGCCGCGATCGTCGTCTGGACGCTCGTGCTCGGCCTCTTGGTCGTCGCCGGCCTGCTCAACTGGGCCGTCTGGATCCCCGGTACGGGTATCTGATCAGACGACCCACGTAGACGTTTTATTTATGTCCTCGAAGACGAATCGCCTGTCTCGCTCTCTGTACGTCGGTTCACACACAGCTACTGGCTCGTATCGGAAAACGAACTCACTCAGGGAGCAGCGCCGACAAGACGAGATAGGTGATAACGGCGATGCCGACGGATCCACTGGCGGCGATCAACACGTCACCGTCCAAAGACCGAGTGACCAGCGCGACGGTACCGGCGATGATGAGGGCGAACCCGATGGCTCCGTGATGATATCCGCCTGCGGTCGGTTGTTCAGTGAGCATCGAGGACTCAGTCGTCTCGAGATACCGGGTTCCGATCCACAGGGAGCCGAACCGGATGCCAATACCGATCCCGATGGCTGCAATAGAGACGAACTGGATCTCGCCGATTGCTTGGAACCCGACGCCGAGCGCGACGAGCGTTCCGAGCACCGCTACGGCCTTGCTACGGTTGTTTACTCGTTGGAGACCAGCGTCCGCGGGCTCGGTCGACATGACTGTCGAAGGCGTTTCGATACGGGAATAGGTTTCCATCGGCGCTCGATCCGTCTACACCGACCGACGGCAGCGAACACTGAGGGGACGTTTTTAAGCCGCATCCGCGTGACTCAGGTGTATGTCCGGTCCACTCGGGTTCGAGCGACGCGACGGCAGAAACCTTCTGATCGTGGCATCCGTTATAACCATACTCGTGGCCGCAGTAACGTCCGGTCCGCTCGGGTTCAGACTCAGTGTCGGCGTCAGTGCCGCAGTGATCAGCTCGATAGCGTTCATCGCCTCAACTCTCGTGATCAACCGATACAAGCCGGATCACTGGTAACGCCACCCGGGGACGATCACCGTGCCCGTTCCGTCGGCGATTCGTGTCGGTTTTGCGTTCGCGACACGGAGGCACAACCGTGAACATCGACGACCGGATCGAGCGACGGCTCGACTACGACGCGTCCGGGGGTGTCCTCACCGACATCGACGCGATCTCGCCCGTTTCTCACGTCGACTCGCCGATCGGCCAGGGGCCGGCGCTTGAGCGGTTGCTCGATGCGCTCCATCCGGCGTTTTCGGGCTCGCTTCCACCATCGGCGTACGTCCACGGGCCGAAAGGGAGCGGGAAGTCGGCTGTCGTCTCCGCGCTGTTCGACCGGCTCGCGGCGCACAGCGGTCCGCGGCGCGCCATCCAGACATCGACGCGCGCGCCTGAAACCGGCCTGCCGGAGTTCGTGTACGTCGACGCTCGGGCGGCCCCGACGCGATTCGGCGTCTACCACGACACGCTCGCGGCCATGACCGACGAGGACGTGCCCGACCACGGCGTCGGCACCGATGACCTCGCCGGATCGCTGCGGGACACGGTCCGTACGGGGACGGATGTCGTGGTCGCCATCGACCACACGAACGAGCCGGACACGCCCGACGCGAGCACCATCGTCGAGTGGCTCGCCGACGTGAGCGGCCACATCGTTCCAGTGTGTCTCGGCCGCGACCCGCCCGACACCATCTCATGGGAGCCGGACGTTGCCGTCCCGTTCGATCCGTACCGCCGGCACGTGCTCATCGAGGTGTTGACGAGCCGGTGTTCGACCGGGCTCGACCGAAACGCGCTCACCCACGATCAGATCCGCGAGGTGGCCGAATGGGCCAGCGGTGACGCGCACGACGCGCTCGCGGCGATCACGGGGGCAGGAATACACGCGGAGCGTGCGGGCGCCTCGACGGTTCGACCGCGCGATCTCGACGCGGGGATCGGCGGGGTGCCGGAACCCTGCGCCGCGTTGGGTCGCGTCCTCGCGCTGTCCGCCAGCCGGAAACGGCTCTTGTACGAGCTCGTGAGTCTCCCCGAGCGGGACCGATCGTCCGTGAACGCCGCGACGGAGACGATCGCCTCCCGAGAGCCCGTCGAGCTGTCAGCGTCGACGGTCCGGCGAGTGCTTTACGAGCTCGCGGACGCGGGGCTGCTCGACCGCGTGACTGCGGAGCGGAGCGTCGGAAAGGGACGGCCGCCAAGCCGACTCGTCCCGCGGTTCCCGACGCTCGTGTTCCGGGAGCTGTTCGACCGTGCGGCGCGGTCGGGGTAAGGGTGCGGCCGGCGTACGGGCGCGGCCGGTAGACAGCGGAAGACAATTGCGTCCGCCGACCCCGACTGTCCGGTATGGTTCCACCCCTCGCGTTGGACATCGACGGGACGTTGACGACGCCGACCGGCCGGATCGACGGCCGGGTCTTCGAGCTACTCCCCGACTGGGACGCCCCGATCGTGATCGCGACAGGGAAGGCGTTCCCGTACCCCGTCGCGCTCGCGACGTTTCTCTCGCGCGCGCCACACGTGATCGCGGAGAACGGTGGTGTCGTCCACGTCGCCGACGAAACGACACTCCTCGCTGACCCCGATGGGCCTCGTGCCGTCGTCGAAGCGTTCGAGGAGCGCGGCGGCGAGATCGGGTGGGGTGGTGACACCACGGTGAACCGGTGGCGCGAGACGGAGGTGGCGCTCTCGACCGACGCCGACGAGGGGCTGCTTCGGGAAGTCGCGGCTGAGGCTCCCGGCGTCGAGGTCGTCGACACCGGCTACGCGTTCCACGTCAAGTCGACGAGCGTGACCAAGGGAGACGGGCTCGTTCGAGCGGCCGAGACACTCGATCTCGACCCGGAGTCGTTCGTTGCGATCGGCGACAGCGAGAACGACGTGTCGACGTTCGGGGTCGCCGGGGACGCCTACGCCGTCGCCAACGCCGACACGGCGGCCCGGGAGGCCGCTGACGTCGTGCTCGATACGGGGTTCATGGACGGCACTGCTGCCGTCTTGGAGGCGCTGGCTGCGGGGCGGACCCCGGGACAGTGAGGCGGGTGAGGACCGTCTTCGCGACGGGTGAGACGGGCAGTCCCCGGCTCGTCAGTCGTACGGGTACCGCCCGGTCTCGCCACACTCGCGACAGCGGACGACGACGCGGCCGGGACCGAGCCTGACGCGGCTCGTCTTGCCCGGCCGAAGATACACGTCACAGCCGTCACAGGTCTTCCGTTCGAACTCGCGGGGGACGCCACAGCGATTCCGCTCGGCGATCCGGCGGGCGAGGCGGACGTACGTCCGGGCGCGGTCGTACTCGTCGTCGTCGACCGCCTCCCGAGCGAGTCCGAACAGCCGCTCGATCCGTTCCGACGGGATCCCCATACCGAGTCGGGCGTGACCACCAGTCAAAGGCGTTGTCATCGACGGTCGGCCCCGGGTTCGACCCGCAACCCGCAGGCTTTTGAGCGGTCCGCGCGAATCCGGACGTATGAAGGAGTCCCTGATGGACGTGATCTGCTGTCCGCTCGACAAGGGAGAGCTGGAGCTCGATGTCGATGAACGCGACGATGAGGAGATCTTGGAGGGAACGCTCACGTGTACCGAGTGCGGCGAGACGTACCCGATCGAGGACGGGATCCCGAACCTCCTCCCGCCGGACATGCGCGAGGAAGAGGAAGCCGCGGCCTAACCGACGCGAGGCGACGGCGTAACCAACTCGAGCGGAGCAGACTGCCGAAAAACCCCTCGAATACACTAAATCTTTTTTAAACCAGGGCGTGAGGGTCTACACGTGCCGACTCTCGAAGTCGAACTGAACGGGGACGGGGTGCACCATATCGAGGCACCGGACCGGTTCACGACGACGAAACCGTTCTCGGTCGCGTTGGCAAACCGCGGTCGCTCGACGCACGTCCACCTCCGCTTCGACGACACCCTGGATCGCGTCCTGAGCATCGACGAGGTGAACCACTTCGTCGAAGACGAGGGAGTGAAACGGCTCCACGTCTCGAAGCGGGACATCGACGAACCGATCCGGGGGAAGCTCCAAGTCGTCACGGGCTACGGGTCGAACACGGCGTACGTCGACGTGGTGGTCGAGCCGCCGGCAGCGGAAGCACCGGACGAGGTCGTCGTCGACGAACGGCTCTCGAAGCCGCCGGAGCGGTCGCCCGAACAACCCCCGTCACAGCAGGCGGGGGCAGCGCTCGACCGACTCATCGAACGCGGCGGGATCGCCGCCCTTTTGTTGGCGTTTCTCGCGGTCGGACTCGGTATCGCCGTCGCCTTCACCGTCGACAGCGCACTCGTGTTCCTCGTCGTCGGCGCGGTGTTGACGGTGACACTCGCCGTCGCGTTGCTGGCCGTCTGGTGAGTTAGCGGTCGGTCCTATGCCGGCCGCTCTCGGGAAGCGATCCGCGCGCTTTTAAGTGTCCCGGCGGAACGAACGGGCATGAGCTTCGAGAAGGAAGACGAGGTCGTTCTCCACGACAAACACAGCGAGTACGACGGCGAGTCGGGCACGATCACGCAGGTCATGGAGACGATGTTCGGCGACGCGACCTACACGGTCAGCTTC
>LFFM01000430.1_pt1 | contig 29068 bp, 31 predicted proteins | sample 643131 | NCBI WGS metagenome assembly LFFM01 (sample SAMN03777445, study PRJNA286221) | soda lake metagenome | biome: soda lake; feature: Kulunda steppe; material: water; isolation source: sample Tc-Br brine of Tanatar trona crystallizer | place: Russia: Kulunda steppe | collected 2011-07
CCAAGCTTGCTTACAGCGCCGCTCGATCTCCGCATCGAGCGGCTCTGGGCGCAACACTATTGAGGTGAGCTCAACAAGATCCTGTAGCATCCCGCCGAAGGCTGTCCGCTTGCACATAGCAACTAGCACACGGCGGGATGCTGTAATTCTCAGGGTGCTGTTTCACTCAGTTCGGCAAGAGCCACGAACCAAATCCGGCCCGACTATCGGCGGCGGATGTTGCACCGTGCCTATCGCTCGACCTGCGCCTGAAGACGCAGGTATGCGCTCGCATCTCTATCATGGCGAACTGGGTGTCGTCCGCCGGCTTCGCCGAGGTCGGGGCGTTCGGAAATCTCGACGCACAGGTGCTTTTCTTCGAGGAGATCATCGTGTTCCTCGTCCCGACCGGCCGGTACGCCGGCGTGTTCGCGTCCTACGATCGGCGGGCAGCAGCCGAGGAGTTCCACATGCACGAGGTGACCGAGAACGCCGTCGCCCATCCGGATCTACCGAACGACCCGGATTTCACCTAAACACCGGCGTGGCCGGTCACAGGAACGTCGCGACGCCGAGCGCCTCGACGATCGGCACGCCGGCGAGCACGGAGCCGAGGAGATAGCCGCCGATCGCTCCGCCGTTGAGCAGCGGGAGTCCGGCGTGCGCCCGTCCCTTCATCACCCAGCTCATCAACACGAGCAGGCCGGCGACGGTGCCGACCATCGCGAGCAGCGCGGGGAGATTGAGCCCGATGGCGGGCACCGACAGCGACGCTGCCGGCGAGAACGTGGCCGCGCTCGCGACGAGCACCGCGGGGATCACGGCGTCGCCGAGTCCGATGAAGAAGGCGTCGCGCGACCCGCCGGACTCGTCGTCGGCCGCGTGCTCGGTCCGACCGTCGGCAGTCGCCGACTCCGCGCCCGGCTTCGAGTCGACGCTCGGCTCCGCGTCGACCCCCGACTCCGCGTCGGCGTTCGACTCCGCGTCCGGCTCGTCGAGGATCGAGTACGAGAGGGTAAGCGGGACGACGAGCACGACCGGGATGTTGAGGTCCATCACGCCCTCCGCGAGCGACAGCATGTGCTCGGTGCCGTACACGGAGATGGCGTCGTACACCGCGAGCACGGCGAGCAGTATCAGCGCGGGCAACAGTCCGAACGTGATCCCGAACAGGCCGGCCGCGCCCGCACCCATCAACACCCCGGCGACGTCGATCACGTACCACTCGGGATGGACGAGCAGTCCGACGGCGACGGCGATCGCTGGCGCTGCGGCGACGACCGGCGGGAGCACCGCGGCGAACACGTACCACGAGAGCCACGCCGAGACGCCGATGATGAGCAGCCGGATCGCCCAGTCGAGCTCGTACCGGAACGCGGCAAGCATGACGCCGGTCATCACGATGATCGCGGCGATGTACAGCAGGCTGTTGGCGGGGTTCTCGGGGTCGTCGACCGGCTGATAGCCGCTCTCGACGAACTCCGGCACCAGCGCCAGCGCACCGATCTGGACGACGACGAACAGCGCGACCGCGAACGCGACGCCGCGGTACTCGCGGGGGAGCATCTGTCTCCGGGTTGGCGACAGGGGGGCTTCGACCTTGCGCTTCGCGATGCCGCCCCTTACGACTCCGACGGTCCACCGGCGACCGCGTCGAGCACGACCCGCGTGGAGACCCCCTCGTCGAACGCGAGGACGGCCGGCGAGCCGGTCGTCTCCCGCGTCGCATCCAGCACCGCCTCGTTCGCGGGCGGCTGGTCGCCGATCGCGACGAGCACGTCGGCCTCGACGGCGGTTCGACGAGCGCGGCGCCGCTCCGGGTCGTCGATCCGCTCGAACGGCGGCACCGTGATCGTCGTCGCGCCGGCGTCCGTGGCCGCCCGTTCGGCGACGTCCCCGTCAGGGACCACGCCGACGGAGAGTCGGTAACCCGCCGCGGCGAGTCTCGCGACGACGCGTGCCGCTTCCGGGCCGGTGCCGAGCACGTGCACGCGCCGGGAGTCCGTCGGCGCCGAACGGTCGGGTTCCGGGGGCGGGAACGACGTCACCGACGCGCTTCCGGTGGCCGGATTCCGACCGACGAACGCCGTCGCGTCGAACGCGCCGCCGACCGCGTCCGCGGTCAACACGACGTCCGGGGACCCGGCGGCACGAACCCGGCCGTCGGCCAACAGGGCGATCTCGTCGCAGAACCGGGCGGCCGCGTCGAGGTCGTGGATCGCTGCGACGGCCGCCGTCCCGTCGTCGACCAGGTCACGGACCAGCTGGAGCGTTCGAACCGCGTGGTTCACGTCGAGGCTGGCGGTGGGTTCGTCGAGCAGGAGGACGGGCGTCTCCTGTGCCAGTGCCCGCGCGAGCAGCACGCGACCGCGTTCGCCGCCGGACAGCGCGGTGATCGGCCTGTCGGCGAACCGCGCGACGTCGGTAGTGGCCATCGCTTCGCGGACCGCGGCCGCGTCGTCGGCGTCGTGGCTCCCGAAGCGGTCGACGTGGGGCGTCCGACCCATCTCCACCACGTTCCGGACCGGGAAGTCGAAGGAAAGGCTCGACCCCTGTGGTACGCTCGCGACGCGTCGGCCGACCGCGCGTGCCGACAGCTCCCCGAGGGGGTCGCCGGCGATCCGCACTGTGCCCGCGTCCGGCGTCACCGTCCCTCTGATCGCCCGGAGCAGCGTCGTCTTCCCCGCCCCGTTCGGACCGACGAGCCCGACGAAGCTCCCCGGATCGACCGCCAGATCGACGTCCGAAAGGACTGTCGCGTCGCCCAGCGAAACCGAGAGGTCGCGCACGTCGACCACCGGTTCCGGGTCGCCGTTGCCGGCGGACGGGGGTGACCCGTCCGTCGTCTCCACGACGGATCGGTCCGTTCCGCCGCTCACAGCTCGTGCACCTCCCGTTTCGTGAGCAGGTAGATGAAGAAGGGCGCGCCGACGGCTGCGGTGACGACGCCGACGGGAAGCTCCGCGCTGCCGGACCGAGCGACCGTATCGGCGATCACGAGGAACGATCCGCCCGCGAGCGCGGCGGTCGGAAGCAGGATCCGGTGGTCGGGGCCGACGACCAGTCGAAGCATGTGCGGGACGATCAGGCCGACGAAGCCGATCACGCCCGCGAAGGCGACTCCCGCGGCGGTGATAAGCGATGAGGCGGCGAGGAGGATCCGCTTCGTGCGCTCGACTTCGATGCCGAGTCCCGTTGCCTCCTCCTCGCCGAGGAGCAACACGTTGAGGTCGCGAGCGTACGCGAGCAGCACGACGAAGAGCGGCGGGACGACGATCGCCGTCACCGTCACGTCGCTCCAGGCGGCCGCCGAGAGATGTCCCATCAACCACGCGACGATCCGTCGGAGCGACTCGCCCGCCTGCAGCTGCAGATACGAGATCACCGCACCGAGGAACGTCTGCACGGCGACGCCGGCCAAAAGCAGCGTCGCCACCGGGGTACGGCCGTGTCGGGTCGCGATCGCGTACACCCCGAAGGCGGCGACGGTCGCCCCGACGAACGCGAACAGGCTCACTCCCGCCCCGTGGGAGAGTCCGACGTCGACCCCACCGACGAGCGGGACGACGACCCTCGTCGACAGTGCGACCGGGAAGACGATGAACGCGACTGCACCGACCGCCGCACCCGAGGAGACGCCGATGATCGACGGGTCGGCCATCGGATTCCTGAAGAACCCCTGCATCACGGTGCCGGCGGCCGCGAGCGCGAACCCGACCAGCGCGGCGAGCAGGATCCGTGGCAGCCGGACGTACAACACGATCCGGCGGTGGACGTCGTCGACCGGAAACGCGAACGGCGAGCGGTAGATCACCTCCGCCGACGGGACGAACAGCGTGCCCGCCTCGCGCGTGGCCGTCTCGATGCCCGCGGGGACGACGATGGCGTTCAACACGACTTTTACTACCGCCGCAGGCGGGATCCGTACGGGGCCGATACCCGCGCTAACGACGACCGCGACGGCGAGCAGCGCGGCTAATCCCGCCGACCACACCGTCGCCCGCGTCGCGACTCCCATCGATAGCAACACGGCTTGTAGTAGCCAAATACTTATTGGACCGGCGCCGTCGTCGATCCGATGGAACGGATACGAGCGGTGATCCTCGCGACGCTCGTCGTGCTCGCACTCGGCGGCGGGGCGACCGGCGTCGTGGCGGACGCGCACACGCCGGGTGACGTGACAGGACCGGGGACCCCCGGCGACGCCGACGACCGATGTGAGTTCCCCGTCACGGTCACGGACGCGACGGGCGAGGAGCTGACGCTTGAGGAGCCGCCGGAACGGATCACGACGACGAACCCCTCGGCCGCACAGGTGCTGTGGGAGCTACACGCGCAGGACCGCGTGGTGGGCGTGACCCGGTACGCCGCCTACCTCGACGGGGCGGCCGAGAGGACGGACGTTTCGGCCGAAACCGGCGTCAGCCGGGAGCTGATCGCCGACACGGAGCCCGACCTCGTGTTGGCACCGAACGCGTCGGCCGAGGCGGTCGAACCGTTGCGGAACGACGGCCACGTCGTCTACCACTTCCCGGAGGCGACCGACGTCGACGACATCGCGGCGAAGACCGAGCGGATCGGTCTGCTCGTCGACGAGTGCGAGGCGGCCGCCGAGACGAACGCGTGGATGTACGAGGAGGTCGATGCGGTCCGGGAGCGCACCGCCGGCGTCGACCGGCCGACCGCGCTCTATCCGCTCGGGAGCGGCTTCGTCGCCGCCGGCGACACGTTCATCGACGAGATCATGACGATCGGGGGCGTTGACAACGTCGCCGCCGCCGAGCACACGGGCTATCCGCAGCTCTCTCCCGAGGTCGTTATCGGTGCGGACCCGGAGCTGATCCTCGTGATCGAGCGCAACGAGGGCATCATCGAGGAGCACCCCTACTCGCAGACGACGGCCGGACTGAATGGGAACACGGTCGAGATGCAGGTCCACTATCTCAACCAACCCGCACCCCGGAGCGTCGTCGAGTCGACGCGTACCCTCGCGGACGCCGTCGAGGCGTACCACGACGAGGGAAGCGGGGAGTCGGTTGACGAAAGCCCGAACGGGAACAACACGGCGGACGGCGATGCGGCGGCCGAGGACGAAGGGGCCGGCGACGCCGGGGGTGACGACGAGGGACCGAACGGTTCGGGCGCGAGCGGTGACGGAACGAGCGGGGTCGCAGCACCCGGATTCGGCGTGGCCGTCGCCGTTCTCGCGGTCCTGATCGCGTCGGGCGCGCTGGTCGCGCGTCAGCGGTAGTTCGGCCCCGGGTCCGGGGGCGGCTCCCGTTCGGGCGTGAGCCGCCCGAACCGGTGGCGACGCTCGTGGCAACGCACGGCGGAACGCGACCCTTTCAAGTGTCGGGACCCGAGAACGGCCATGAGCTTCGCGGCGCTGCCCGACGACTGGCGGATATGGAACGAGGAGCCCGGCGGGCGGACGATCCTCGTGTTCCGTCCCGACGTGTTCAACGAGGACGCGTTTCCCGCCGAGTGTCTGCCCACGATCTACGTCACGAACGGGTCGAGACGCGCCCGACCGGGTGCCGGCCAGTACGCGACCGACGAGTGGCACGTCGTCCTCTTTCTGGAACCCGAGATCGAGGCGACGGCCGAGACGTACGACGACCGATCCGCCGCCGCCGACGCCGCCGTCAACGTCGCCACACGGTTCGCGGACGGGGAGGTGTCGTACCGCGAGGCGTATCAGGTACCTCGAGAGGCGTACTTCGAGCGACTCGACGAACTCACTGGTCGGTCCGACGTCGGCGAGTAGCCTTGCACGCGCCTCGGCGAACGTTCACCGGGATGAACGCCATCATCGGGTCCCGTGATGTCGTCATCGTCTGCGTCCGGTGGCGTCGTCAACGTCAGGCCTATTGATCACGTCCGTGTATATTACAGACCAGTGTGTCCGGTCAATGAGCCACGAACACGAGGGTTTTTATCCACTAAGACCGATCCGCTCGTATGGAATCCGGTGGGGATCACGGCGTCGACGACGAGCCGCGAGAGAAGTGCGGAATCGTCGGCGTCTCGCTGTCGGACCGGGCGGCCGCTCGGCCGCTGTACTACGCGCTGTACGCGCTGCAACACCGCGGGCAGGAGTCCGCAGGCATCGTCACGCACGACGGGTTTCAACAGCACAGCCACGTCGAACGCGGGCTCGTCGGCGACGCGTTCGAGCTCTCGGATCTCGAGTCGCTGGCGGGCAGCACCGGGATCGGACACGTCCGGTATCCCACTGCCGGTAGCCTCGACAAGAGCTGTGCACAGCCGTTCTCCGTCTCGTTTAAGTCCGGATCGCTGGGGCTCTCGCACAACGGAAACCTCGTCAACGCCGACGACGTGCGCTCGGAACTGGCGGCCGCGGGCCACGCGTTCACCTCCGACGGCGACACCGAAGTGATCGCGCACGACCTGGCACGGAATCTGCTGGAGGAGGACCTCGTGCGTGCGGTCAAACACACGATGCAGCGCATCCACGGCTCCTACTCGCTGACGATCGCCCACGACGATACCGTGCTCGGTCTCAGGGATCCGCTCGGCAATCGACCGCTCTGTATCGGCGAACTGGATGACGGCTACGTTCTCACCAGCGAGTCGGCCGCGATCGACACGCTCGACGGGGAGCTGATCCGGGACGTCCGACCCGGCGAGCTGGTCGTGCTCGAACCCGACGGCAGCGGGTACGACACGTACCAGCTGGTCGAGCGCGAGGCGACGGCCCACTGTTTCTTCGAACATGTCTACTTCGCCCGGCCGGACTCGGTCATCGACGACCACCTCGTGTACGAGGTTCGGCGGAACCTGGGCCGGAAGCTCTGGGCGGAGTCCGGCGTCGATACGGACGTCGTGATGCCGGTTCCGGACTCCGGACGGGCGTTCGCGTCCGGCTACGCCGACGCCGCCAACGAGACGACCGCCGACGGGGAACCGCGTCCCGACGATCGTGAGGGCGTCGAGTTCGCGGAGGGGTTGATGAAGAACCGGTACGTGGGCCGGACGTTCATCATGCCGACGCAGGACGAGCGCGAGCGGGCGGTTCGGCTGAAGCTCAATCCGATCCGGTCGACCGTCGAGGGCAAGACGGTCACCATCATCGACGACTCGATCGTTCGCGGAACGACGTCGACACAGCTCGTCGATCTCGTCCGTGAGGCCGGCGCGGAGGAAGTCCACATGCGCATCGGCGCGCCGCCGATCGTTGCACCCTGCTACTTCGGTATCGACATGGCCACCCGCGAGGAGCTGATCGCCGCCGACCGGTCGATCGAGGAGATCCGTGCGACGATCGACGCCGACTCGCTCGCGTACCTCTCGATCGACGCGGTCGCCGAGGCGCTCGATTCGAGCCGGGCCGACCTCTGTCTCGGCTGTGTCACCGGCGAGTACCCGTTCGACGTCGACGGAGAGACCACCGATCGGGAGATCCTCCGTCCCGAGGTCGGCCGCGCACCCGCCGACGACTGACTCGTCGCGGAGCGAGCGTCCCGTCGCGCGTGCGTCGACGAACGACTTCGGAAGCGACCGGGCTCGGTGTCGCCCTCGTCAATGCGACCGTCAGCGCCGTTCGAGCGCGTAGACGAGACTCCCCGTGCCGAGCACGAGACTGCCGACCACGAGGAGGATGAGACGGTATCCCGCCGCGGTCGTCACGAAGAACGCTTCGGCTGCCCCCGTGAAAGCGATCGGGCCGACGGTCTGCCCGAGACGAAGCATGCTGGTACGTATCCCCATCATCCCGGCTCGAAGCTCCTCGGAAAAGCCGGTGATGATGATGGTATCGACCGACGGGAACACCAAACCGATGCCGATACCGAACGCGAGTAGTCCGACCACGATCACCGGGATGGCGGGAGCTATCCAGAGCGCGAGCAGGCCGAGTCCGAAGGCAACGAACCCGAGCGCAACGAGTTCGGGCCCGCTACGAAGTTGCGAGATCCGGCCGTACTGGGAGGCCGTCGCGGCGTTCGTCACCGAGACGACGGCGAGGACCGGGCCGATCAGGCCCGGAGTCAGGCCGAACTCGTCGCTCAACAGTAACGGAAGGGCAGTGATCACGGCTCCGTAGAACACGAAAATGCTGGCGAACAACGCCGCAAAGATGACCAGCGCCCGTGGCGTTCGGGATGCGACGAACAGCCGATCGAGATACGTCCGGACGTCATCCGCCGATCCGTTCCGCGAGGGTTCCGCTACCAGAACGATCGCGGAGAGGCCCACGAGGATGCCGACGGCGTAGACCAGAAACGGAACGTTCCAGCCGATGTCGCCGAGGATCCCGCCGATCATCGGAAAGAACGCGGCTCCGATGCCGATCATGCTCCCGTTCACGCCGATCAGTGCGTCCCGTTGGGATCCATCGTATATGTCGCCGATGAGGGTGACGGCAAGCATGACCAACGCGGTGGCACCGATTCCTTGGAGGGTGCGGAGCACCAGCACGACGGCGAACTCCGTGGTGAACGCGATCGCCCCACCTGAAGCACCGTACGTGAGCAGGAGCGGGACCAACACCCGTTTCCGGCCGATGCGATCGGCAAGCAGTCCGATGACCGGAGTGAGAGCGATCCCCGGCAACGCATAGGCAGTGATCACGAGCCCAGCCTCCGCGTCCGAAATGCCGAACGCGGGTCGCAGTTCGGGAAGGATCGGGCTGATGAGGGAGACGCCCATCACGCCCATCAGCGAACTCGCGATGATGACGTGAAACGTCCCCGAGCGCCACGGGATCTGCGATCTGAGACCCTCCGTCTTCGAGTCCGTCTCCACAGACGGACCGCGATCGAGAGCCTCAAATAACTGGCTGTTTCGTCCCCGTCATCCCTCGGCGTTCATCGGACGGGGCGAACCGCTTCGACGCGGCGACGATCGGAGCTATGGTCGCGTGGAGCGTCGAGACCGTCCGAAGCACCACCGGGGTTCATGGATGCAGCGACGTCCGCAACCGTTCGCGGCGTCGACGGCGTCCGCAAGCACTCGCGGCGTCGACGGCGTCCCGGCTACGCCGAGTCGCTCCCGGCGTCGCCGGTGACGATCCCGGGTTCCTTGCTGGCGATGATCACCATCGAGTCGGTGAGATCCTCCATGGCGTTCGCCAGTTCGTCGAGCAGGATCGCGAGTTCGCGGTACACGAGCGCCGCGTCGACGTCGTCGTCGGAAAAAGCGGTGGCGATGGCCGCGTTACGGAGTTCGTCACAGCGGCTCTCGGCCGCGCGGATCGACTCGATCCCCTCGGTTAGCGTCTCGGTCGCGTCGGCACGTGCGAGCCCGTGAACGAACCGGCCGACGACGTCCTCGAGCGTCGCGGCCATCGCGGCAACCTGGTCCGCCATCTCGCGAAGCTCGTCGAACGGTCCCGCGGGAGTCGGTCGCATCATCGTCAGCTCTTGGCCGATCCGTTCGGTGTGGTTCGCGACGATGTCGAGGTCGGCGTAAAAATCGAGCAGCGCGGACTCGTTGAAGTTGATCCGGGTGTTGAGGAGGCCGATGTCGTCGGCCCCGGCATCGGTGATCATTCCCGTGATCCCCCGGACGCGCTCGTCGCAGTCGCTCTCGATCGCCTCGATCCGTGCGAGCGTCTCCTCGTACTCCCCGCTCGACTCGTACCGGTCGAACAGCTCGGGGAGCAACGCCGCACAGTCGTTCAGTCGGTCGAGGTACGCCTCCGTGCGGTCCTCCAATCGGTCGCCGAAGCCGACGTCGGTAGCCATACTCGACCCATGCATCGCGCCGTAAAAAGACGGTCGGCCGGGGGGGCCGGTCACACGTCGGCGATCGTCTCGAGCGCCGTCGCGAGCGGCGGGGCATCGAACCAGTCGGCGTCCGCGTACGCGTTCGTTCCGGCGGCGTACACGTCCGACACCGCGTCTATCACGTCCGCGGGCAGCGCTCTCGGCGTCGCCGCGCACAGCTCGCGCCAGTCGTCGATCCCCCTGTCGGCGACGGCGGTCTTCGCTTCGCTCACGGCCGAGACCCACTCGGGATGGTTCCGCTTGTACCACTGTCGGACCACCTCCTTCGACACCTGCCGGCCGTCGTACGAGAAGCGATTCTCGTCGAACGTCCCGACCACGTCGGCGACGCGAAGCTCGCCGTCGACGTACAGACACTCGATCTTCCCGTCCTCGTGGCGGAACCCCGCTTCCGAGGCCCGTTCGGTGACGACGCGGTTCACGTCGCGCGCGAGCGAGACGAGGTCGTCGACGTCGGCGCGGCCCGCGATCCGGTTCGCTTCCGTCCGGGAGAGATACCGGTCCTGCTGTTCGTACTTGGTGGAGAACTCGACGACCGGGTCGGGGAGGTCGACCGGTTCGTCCGGCCACGCGTCGAACGGGAGGTCGAAATCGACCGGATCGCGTCGGCGCCGCAAGCTTGAGCCGATCGGGACCCGGTTCCGGAAGACGACCTCCAGCGGCACCAGGTAGTTCCCGCCGCCCGCGTCGTGAAACGCGTCGTAGTCGTAGCCGGCGTCCGGACCCGCGTACGGCAGGTCGGGGACCTGCGTCAGGTCGATCGCCATCTCGGTCGGCGCCTCGTCGGCCGCCGCGAGCGGGACCACCGCGCCGTCCGCGTCCGTCCCCGCATCGACGGCGGCGGGGTCGACGACGCCCCGGTAGTGGGTCGGCACGCCCGCGGCCTCCAGCAGCTCGAAGTTGAACGCACCCATCGTGCAGAGACTCGCTCCCTTACGGGGGATCGGGTCCGGCATTCGCCCCCAGTCGAACACGGAGTAGGCGTCGGTGAAGACGAACCGACCGCGACCGAGACCGTCGCGGGTCGCCGGCTCGACGACGCGGAACTCCTTGACGCTCGTCATGGTTCCATCCGCGTCCGCCTCCCCAATGAAGCTTTCAGTTTCGTGGGCAAACGGCCCGCTCCGAGACCACGGTGATCCACATATGTGGGTGAAATAGGGATCGAGTGCTGGCCATCGACCCGTCAGCGACCGTCGAGGAGTTCGTCGACCGTGCGGACGAAGCGATCGACGACACGATCCGGCAGCGAGGGCGAGGCGGTTTCGAGAAGTCGCGCCGTGCGCTCCGGCCGTGCCAGCGACACGGTCATCGGACGTGCGTCGGAGCGCTCGACCACGTCGTTGTCGGCGAGGTTCGAGACGTGCCACGAGACGGTGCTTCGGGCGAGACCGAGCTCGGCGGCCAGGTCACACGGCTTTGCGGAGCCGTCGGCGTGAAGCCGGACGATGATCGCCCTGGCGGTCTCCCGGCGCAGGAACGCGAGCGCGCACCGCTCCCAGGGGTCGACGGTGGGCTCGTAGTAGTGCGTGCGGCCGGCGACCTCCTCGGCGACGAGCCGCCCGTCACGGGTCAGCGTACGGAGGTGATACTGGGTCTGTCCGGTGGCGAGGCCGAGGTCTCGCCTGAGCCGACTGAAGTGGATCCCCGGCGTCGCCTCGACGTGTGCCCTGATCTCGTCGCGCGTTTCCACCATCCAATATATGATTCGAGCGTGATCGCTAATATCCCGCTCGGTTTCCCACGACGCGGGAACGGCGACCGGAGCGAATCGCGGTCGACGGGCCGGGCGAAAACGATCCACCGGAGGAGCAGTGGCATTGATATCGGCGGCGCACGGAGTGTGACACCGTGAACTCCGAGACGGTCGGCTTCGCGTACACGAACGGGGTCGAGGGGTCGATGCTCGTGCTCCTCGTGGTGGTCGCTGCCGGGATCGGGACGGGAGTGCTGTTCGCGGTAAGCCTCGTCGCGTACGCCCGTCGGCGGGAGACCCAGTACCTCATCGTCAGCGCCGCGGTCGGCGCACTGTGGGTACGATCGATCGTCGGCACCGGCACGGTTCTCGGAGTCGTGCCGATGCCGATACACCATCTCGTCGAGCACGGTCTCGATTTCCTCATCGCGGCGCTGATCCTGTACGCGGTGTACGCGCACGCCCCGGGTAGTCTCGAGACGTCCAACGACGGCCGGTGACGGGGCGACCGATCGCACCGCCGCCGGACCTGCACCCTCGCGTGGGGACCCCGTTGGACCGTCCGTCGGGGAAACGGGTTTCACTGCGCGCGGAGACGGCTGGATATGAACCTCTCCCGAACCGTCGAACTCGAGGGACACATCATCGACAGCGGCACCATGCAGCGCGCGTTCGGCGCGGTGATGGATCTCGGCGGGTCCTTCGAGGTCCGCCAGTTCGACGTCGGCAAGCACGAGGGTGAGGAGTCGTACTGCCGGCTCTCAGTGAGCGCGGACGACGAGGAGACGCTTCGGGCGATCCTTCACGAGCTTCACCAGAACGGGGCGGTGCTCGAGAACCCCTCGGACGTGACGCTGATCGCGGCGCCCGCCGACAGAGTGGTTCCGCCCGGGTTCTACTCGACGACGAACCATCCGACCGAGGTGCTGTACGACGGGGAGTGGATCGAGGTCGAACGGATCGAGATGGACTGTGCGCTCGTGGTCGAGCCGAACGGCGGGGACGACGACGGGCCGCGTGCCGTCACGAGGACGCTCAACGCGGTTGAGGCCGGGAACCTCGTCGCGACCGACGAGTCCGGAATACGCGTGCGCCCGCCCGAGCGTCCGCGAAGCGGCGGCGGTGCCTTCGGATTCATGCAGGGCGGCATCTCCTCGGAGCGTCCCTCGGAGTCGACGATCCGCGAGGTGGCCGCGGAGATACGGGAGGTGAAGGCCGACGGGGGCAGCGTGATGGTCGTCGCGGGTCCGGCGGTGATCCACTCCGGGGCGGGCGACGCGCTCGCCGATCTCGTCGCGGCCGGGTACGTGGACGCCCTGTCGGGGGGCAACGGGTTCGCGACCCACGATCTTGAACGCTCCCTCTACGGGACGTCCCTCGGAATGAACGTCGAGACGCTCGAACACCCGCGAAAGGGACACAAACACCACATCTGGACGATCTCCGAGATCATTCGCGCGGGCGGCATCGAACCGGCCGTCGAGGACGGAACCGTAACTGAGGGGGTGATGTACGAGTGCGTACAAAACGACGTGCCGTACGTGCTCGCGGGCTCGATTCGCGACGACGGCCCGCTGCCGGACACGATCACCGACGCCGTCGAGGCGCAGGACGCGATCCGTGATCAGGCCCAGGAGGCAGACATCGTGGTGATGCTCGCGACGTTGCTGCACTCCGTGGCCGTCGGTAATTGTCTACCGTCGACGACGAAGACCGTCTGCGTCGACATCAACCCCGCGACCGTCACCCAGCTGCTCGATCGCGGTTCCGCACAGGCCGTCGGGATGGTAACCGACATCGGGACGTTCGTGCCGACGCTCGCGGAGTTCGTTCTCGAGGGCGGGGGCGACGCGTGATACGTCCGTACGACGCCGATCGTGACCGGAGCGGTCTGTACGACTGTAAGGTCGCGTTCGAGCGCTCGCTCGCCGCCGGTACGGGTGGAGCGGAGAAGCGGAGATCGTACGAGGCGAAACTGACGGACGAGTACCGTCGCGAGTGGCTCGCGTGGGTCGATCGCTGCGTCGACGACGACGAGCGCTGCGTGACGGTCGCGGTCGATCACGCGGGAGACGTCGTCGGCTACGCGTTCTGTCTCCCGGAGCGACTGGCGTTCGTCTGGGACGCCGCGGTGGTGAACGAACTGTACGTCAACCCCTCTCATCGGGGCACCGGCGTCGCCGACGAACTCATGGATGCGGCGCTCGCGCTGGCGGACGACCAGTCCCTACCGCTCGACCGCGTCGTGCTCGACGTCGACCCCGAAAACGCGCGGGCAAATGGGTTCTACGAGCGGTACGGCTTCGAGCCGTGGGGTGAGCTGATCGCTCGCCCGATCGGCGACGAGTGATCGCCGACCGTCCTCCCGACTCCGCACGGCCACGGTGACGCCCCCCGCATTCGGCCCCATCCGGAACGCGAATCGTCGTCGAAAGAACCGGCAAATAGTGCAAAGAGTTATAGGATCATGAAAGTTACTGTCACACGAACACCGATGACGCTCTACGACCGGATCCTCGTGCCGACGGACGGCTCCTCGGAGGGGCGGCGAGCGGTCGTGCACGCGCTCGACCTCGCCAGCGTTCACGGGGCAAGCGTCCACGCCCTGTACGTCGTCAACACCGCGAGCTACGCGGGCATGCCGATGGAGACGGCCTGGGAGGGGATCGGGGAGCTGCTCCGATCGGACGCCGAGACGGCCGTGGCGGCCGTCGAGGAGCTGGCATTCGACCACGACGTCGACGTGTCGACGTCCGTCGTCGAAGGGTCACCGAGCAGGGAGATCATCCGGCACGCCGAAGACGAGAGGTGCGACCTGATCGTGATGGGGACGCACGGACGCGGCGGTCTCGACCGGCTCCTCCTCGGAAGCGTCACGGAGAAGGTCGTTCGGGGCTCGTCGATCCCGGTCCTGACGGTTCGGGTGGCCGACGGCGACGGGGTCGATCCGCAGGCGTCGAGCGGCGACGTCGAGGCCACGACGGACGAGTCGGGCGCGACGAACGCCACGGAGCCGACGGGTCCACCCCACGGGGATGGTGCGGACGGATCGATCGCCGACTCCGAACCCGGATAGCGGGCTGGTCTCGGTCCCGCGAACGGTGCCGACTTCCGGCTACTCCGCGGGCCGGAGGTGATCGCAGTCACCCGCGTGAACCCGGACGCGTTCGTCGCCGGTGTCCACCACGAGCGCACCGGGGAACTCGATGTCGACGGCGGTGCCGCGGAACGTACGGTCCGCCGTCTCCACTCGGACCCGCGAGCCGAGCGTGGCGGTCCGTTCGCGCCACGCCGGAAGGATCCGGTCCGGCGCGCCGGTCAGTCCGTGGTACCGTTCGAGCAGCCGCTGTGTGAACCGTCGTCGGTCGACGTCCTCCCCCAGTTGATCCCGAAGCGACGTGGCGCCCGACGGAAGCGCCCCGACCTCAACGTTCGCGTTGACGCCGATTCCGACGACGACCCACGAGACACGGTCCGCCTCCCCCTCCATCTCGGTGAGGATCCCGACGAGCTTTCGGCCGCCGCGATCCGGTGCGTCGGGGCCGTCGGGAACGAGCACGTCGTTCGGCCACTTGATTCGGGCATCGACGCCGCATTCGCGACAGGCGTCCGTGGCGGCGACCGCGGCCGCAAGCGTGAGCACGGGGACGTGTGCCGGCGGCAGCGACGGTCGCGTGAGCACCGACGCCCACACGCCGCCACTGGGTGCCGCCCACTCCCGACCGAGTCTGCCCCTCCCGCCGGTTTGCTCGTCCGCGACGACCGCGACGTCGGTCGATCCATCGGTCGCGAGTTCCCGTGCACGGCCGTTCGTCGTGTCGATCGACTCGTGGAACTCGACGTCGTACGGCGCCGCGAGCCGGAACTCGATGCCGGCCGCCGAGTACGGCGGGGCCTCCGGCGCCGTGTAGCCCGTGCCGGTCGACTCGATCGCGAACCCTTCCTCCCGGAGCGCCTCGACCGCCTTCCAGACGGCGGCCCGCGAGACGCCGAGCTCGTCCGCGAGCGCGGGTCCCGACACCGATCCGTCGGCCAGCCGGTCGAGTAGCGCACGACGCGTGTCCATATCCGTCCCCAGTGGGCCCGCCCGCAAATCGATTCCGGGTCGTTTCTCCTCACTCGAACTCGTCAAGCGTCGTCGGCATCGCCTGGCGGGCCTCGCTCACCAGCCCATCGGGGTCGAGCCCGAGCACGTCGGCGGCCGCCCGTCCGACACGGTCGGTCCGTTCATCGGGAGCGTACACGCCGAGTCGCCACTGGTTCCGCTGGGCGGTGCGGAGCGCGGAGACGAGCGGTGACTGGCGTTCGAGCCGCCGAACGTCGCCGTTGACGGTGACGCGGGCAGTCGACTCCCGCATGGACGGCTTCGGGGGCACGTCGAGAATCACGTGATCAACGTCGAGGCCGGCCTCCGCGGCGATCTCCCGTTCGAGCGACCGCTCAGTCCCGTGGTCGGCGTCGTGGACTCGTTCGGGGACGTCGTCGTACTCGGCCCACACCGCGAGCTTGTACAGGTCGCGTTCGTCGTACCGACGACACAGTTCTGCGGCGGCCGAACAGCCGCGAAGCGCCGCGAGGAAGTCGTGGTCATCCATGCGACGCAGCTCCGACGCGGTGGTCGACGTCGTCTCGATCAGCGCCGACGCCGCACGTCGGAGCATCGCCTTCGATATCCGCGCAACGTGATGGGTGTACACGACGGGATTCATCAGCGCACGGGCCAACAGCAGACTCTCGGCGGTCTGAACGTTCCCCTCGTCGAGCACGAGCTGTGGGTCCGGCGCCGGCTCGGCACGCCGGTCGCCCGTTCCGGAACGACTTCTCCCGCCCTCGTCGCTCGGATCCGCCTCGTCGAGCGTCGTGAACGTGAGCTCACGGACGAATCGCTCCGTGTCTATCGTCCCGTACGGGACACCGGTGTGATACGCGTCGCGAACGAGATAGTCCATGCGGTCGACGTCGAGTTCGCCGGACACGAGCGCGCCGTACGGTCCCTCGCCCGCGACTAACCTGGCGATCCGACCCGGATCGAGGTCGTGATCACGTAACACCTCTCCGACCGCACCCGCGCGGAGCAGCTCGTCGACGTCGTCGTGATACTTGCCCGTGTGACGGTGCGTGAGCGTCTCGATGTTGTGACTGAACGGCCCGTGTCCGACGTCGTGGAGCAACGCCGCAGCCTCGATGCGTTCGGCGTGTCGCCCGCCGACGTCGAGGTGATCGAGCGCTTCACGGGCGAGGTGATACACGCCGAGGCTATGCTCGAATCGGGTGTGATTCGCGGAGGGGTAGACGAGCTGTACCGTGCCGAGCTGTTTGACGTGGCGAAGTCGCTGGACGGTCGGCGTGTCGACCAGATCCGCCGCGACACCGTCGATTTCGATGTGATCGTGGACGGTGTCCTTGATCGTAATCATGAAGAGCGATTCGTCGCCATCGGGTAAAAACGACCGGCGCCACGGTGCGCGGTGTAACATTCAAAACTCGTCCGTGTGAATCGCCCGTACATGTATCACACGTTAGTCGGGGTTGACGACGACGAGGAGCGAGCGGTCGCACAGGCGAACGCGGTTATCGAGCTTCCGAACGCGGACGGGGACGTCACCGCCCACCTGTGTCACGTGTTTCAGGATAACACCGAGGGTGCGTCCATCGGGCAGGTGTCCGGCGTCCGCAGGGCACGCGAACGACTGGAGGGTGCGGGCGTCGCCTGCGAGCATTACGAGGCCAGCGGCGACCCCGCGACGGAGATCATCGCCGCCGCCCGAGCGACTGACGTGGACGCGATCTGTCTGTCCGGGCGGAAGCGCAGTCCTGCCGGGAAGGTGGTGTTCGGCAGCGTCACCCAAGAAGTCATTCTCTCCGCCGATCGACCCGTGCTGGCCGTTCCTCGAACGGAAGAGTGAGACGGACGGGGCTCCGGTGCGCATCGATCGCCACGCGGCGGACCGTGGACGCTAAGGATCCACACGACGGAGTCGGACCATGACCAGATTCGACGCCGCGACCGAAACGGAGCGGCTGAAGCTGTTCGCGGACGCGGCGACGGCCCATCGCAGCCGATCGAGCGAGGTGATGACCGTCGACGTCGATCCGGACAGCGACGTCACCGACGGCGGGGAGATTCCACCGTGGATCCAGCTCGCGGGAACGGAGCTGGTGTTGGATTGTACCGACGCGGAACTCGAGCGGCTGAAGGCGTTGCTGGGCGAGTTTCCCGAGTTCCGCATCGACGAACTGGTGAGTCCCGAGGAGGCGGAGGGGACCAACGCGGTCGTCACCGCCCGCTCGGACGCGAACCGCGTCGCCGGCTTCGTCGAGCGCGCGTTCCGAGAGGTGTACCAACTCGAGCCCGACTACAGGGCGTGGGTGACGCAGGTGTGACCGAGCGGGGTCGGACTCGATCCGGGCATCGCCGGCGTCCGTCTCCGACTTAGCCGTCCACCTCGTGTCCCCGAGTTAGCCGTCCACCTGGTGTCCGTCACGACCGGCGGCCGCCGCGGCCGCCTCGTACCCCGCGACGACGCCGCCGTTCAGCGATCGCTCGGGGTACTGCGCCCGGCTTGCCATCCCGGCGTAGTAGACGTCGGGATGACCCACGTCGGCCAGGTCGGTCGGGATCACCGTTTCGAGATATCCCCGCTCGTAGACCGGTGCCGCACGCGGATTCCGCGAGACGCGGCACTCGGCGACCGAGTCACGCGAGAACGATGGAAACAGATCCTCGATCCCGTCGAGCCACCGCTCTCGGAGGGCGTCGTCGTCCGCCCGCCAGTTTGCCTCATCGGGCGACTGGACGTAACTGGCGACGTACAGCAGGTGATCGCCACCGTATCGGTCGGACGGCACGAAGTTGGTGTGTTCGATCAGCGCGCCGAACGGTGCCTCGTCGGCGACGTTGAGCCAGTAGGTGTCGGTGAGCGACTCCTCCATCGTGACCACTGCACACACGGCCCCCTGGAAGTCGATGTCGCACGTGTAGCCGACGAGGTCCTCCAGCACGTTCGGCATCGCGGCGACGATCACGCCGTCCGTCGCGACGGTCTCCCGCCCGTCGCCGGTCTCGACCGTGACGGTTTCGACGCCGCCTCCCGTCCCGTCGACCCCGACGTCGACGACGCGCGCGTTCGTCGTTATCACGTCGTCGCCGATGGCGTCGACGAGCCGATCGAGAAGCACGCCGAACGAGCCGTCGAAGTATCCCAACACCTCCCCGCGGAGCAGGTCGCGCTCGCCACGGAACTTGATCCGGCCGAGCAGCCACGCCGCCGAGACGTCCGCCACGCGGTCGCCGAACTTGGCGCGCAACAGCGGCTCGAAGAACCCGTCGTACACCCCCTGGCTGGTGTGCTCGACGATGAACTCCTCGACGGGAACGTTCTCGAACGCGGCCAGGTCGTCGTACGTGTCGAGCCGCGGGCGCCCGCCCCGGACGTCGATCTCCTGGGTGAGACACGCCAGCCGAAACGTGTCGTAGAGACTCAACCCGGGATACGCGAGGATCTCCCACGGTTTGTCGAGCGGGTGGACGACGCCGTCGAGGTAGTAGGCGTTCTTGCCGATCCGCCACTCGACGCGATCGCCGACGCCCAGCTCCTCGGCGAGTTCGACGATCGTCTCCTCGGACCGCGAGAGGTGGTGATAGAAGCGCTCGATCGGGTCTCCGCCGGTGTCGTACAGCGCCGCGAGGCCGCCGACCTCGTCGGACGCCTCGAAGACGCGGACCTCGTGGCCCCACGACCGGAGTCGGTGGGCCGCGGCGAGCCCGGCGATCCCGCCGCCGACGATCGTGTACATACGCGCACCGAGGGCGTCCCCCCGGTAATGCGTTGTGGAGTCCCTCGCCCGTCAGTGGGGCGGCCACCCGCCGCTCACGGCGATCGGGTGCGGCAATCGTTCGGACGCGATACCGGCCGCGGACCGTCGGGCGCGGTGCGTTGGCCGCTGAGCGTCGGGAGTTCGTGCCGATCGATACGTGCCGGTCAGTCCTCGTCGGCACCGGCCGCACAGTCGCAGCCGCCAGCGCGGATCAGGTCGACCAGCGAGTAGTCGGTGCCGCAGTCCTCGCACACCGTCCGGACGTCGACGAACAGCTCGTAGTTCCGCTCGGTCACCGCGCCGGAGCTGACGAGCCCGTCCAGCGTTGACTCGGCGACCGCGGCGGTGCGTCCCTCCAGCCGCTGGAGCGTGTCCACCTTCTGATCGGGATCGGGGGTGCGGTCGTCGAGTTCCGCCTCGCGATACTTCGTCAGGTAGCTGTGGATCGCCTGATGAGTGACGAAGTCCGACCTGACCGCGTCGACGTCGACCCCGGTCCGTTCGAGGTCGCGTTCCTTTCGGAGAGCGTCCGCCCTCGAGACCTCGTCGTCGGTCAGCACGCGGTACGTGCTGGCGACGTCGTCCTCGATGACTGCCTCGCCGGCCTCCCGGAGTGCGGCCGCCAGGACGGCCCGGTTGAACGTCTCCGCGAGGTCACGGAGGCTCGTCCGTTCGCCGGTCTCGCCGAGCCACTCCCGCTCGAGACGGTCGCCCCACCCGTCGAGGTCGTACTTTTCGATGACGTTTGCGACCTTGCTGTTTGGCTTTCGGTCCGCCGTGGAACTCATTATTTGTTCGTACGCGGCCCGGCCTACAAAAACACCCACGCCGCAACGAGGCAGTTCGCCCTCGTGGCGTTGCCCGACGTGAAAGCGTGTCATGACGGGATCCACACGGTTTTCGCTCCGTCGTATCAAACGATCTCGGGAGCATATGGCGTCGAGCGGGTTGATCGTGTTTATAAGGAGTACGTGGGTGGCGTCGACGCCGATTTATCAGCAATTGCCCGATGAGTCGCTCCTGCTACGATCGACATCACCGCCTGCAAAGCCCCAGCCGCGACGGCTCGCGCGCCTTGTTGTCGCCGAAAATCGGAGATTTTCGGGATGACGAGAATTCTCGAACCACGCGCCGGTCGCCTCTCCGCTGGGCGTCGCCTTCGGCGCCGCGGGCCGCCAGCGTGCAGTGGCGCGCTGGCGACACCGCCCGCTGCGGTGCTTACTGCGGCGTGCGTCGCCCCACCGGGAGACGGCGTCTCCCGAGCCCCCGCTCGCGGCGCGCGCCGACCGCAGCAGATCCTGAGCGTGTCGCGTCCGGTTTATAAGAGGCTCATCCGGGCGTTCACGCGGATTTATAAGCGGCTTGTGGGACGTCGACTGCGCGATTCGCTCCCGAAATCGCTCTGTAGGAGTCCAGTACGTCGTTCGGAGCCGGTGTACGAACGATTTTATGATACGCGCCGGCGCGATCCCGTCTCCCATCCGATCGGCTCGCGCCGCGAACCCGAACGGCCCGCGTAGCGTGCCGGAACGCTCCGATACTCCTCCGACGACGCGCGCCGGGCGCATCATTCATATTTAAGAAACCGGTGCGGGTAGCACGTCGCATGGACGCACGGGCGAAGTTCTCTCGGATCGTGGATACCGGAATCGTCGGCATCGTCCGGGGGTCGTCGTCGGACGAGATCCTCGAGACCGTGGCGGCGCTCCGTCGCGGCGGCGTCGACGTCGTCGAGATCACCGCGGATACGGACGGGATCGAAGCGCTCCTGCGTGACGTCTCCGGGTCGTTCGACGACGACGAGCTGCTCCTCGGGGTCGGAACGGTGCTCGATGCGCCGACGGCCAGGACGGCGCTGTTGAACGGCGCGTCGTTCGTCGTCACGCCGACCGTGAACGCCGACGTCATCGAGACGGCGAACCGATACGGGGCCCCGTCGTTCCCCGGCGCGTACACGCCGACGGAGATCGTCACCGCGTACGAGGCGGGTGCGGACGCGGTGAAGCTCTTCCCCGCGGGCGTCGCCGGCGTCGACCATCTCCGAGCCGTTCGGGGGCCGCTCTCGCACGTCCCGCTCGTGCCGACGGGCGGCGTCTCCAGGGACAATGCGCCGGCGTTCCTCGAGGCCGGCGCGGCCGCACTCGGGATCGGGAGTGCGCTCGTCGACGACGGGGCGATCGCCCGCGGGGAGTACGAACGGATCACGCGCAACGCCGAGGCGTTTCGGGACATCGTCGCGGACGCGCGCTGATCGACCCGAAACGGACCGGGTACACATATGTATCTGGGCAGGGGAGCATCGAGCGACAATGTCGATCACAGCGAGACGCCGTCCGGACGGTCGGGTGGCGTCGCCCACGAATCGAAGATCGAACCGCTACGGTGACACCGAACGCCCGCCGTGGACCCCGGCCGCCGATGCGGCGTTCCGCACGTCCACGAGTGGCGACCGGATCGGCGAACGCGGCGCTGCCGGAGCCGTCGACGCGGGGGGTGAACGGGTCCGATGACGGAGGTCGTCGATTACGAGCTGTACGAGGTGCCGCCGCGATGGCTCTTCCTCCGGCTCGAGACCAGCGACGGAACGGTCGGCTGGGGTGAGCCGGTCGTCGAGGGGAAGGCGAGAACGGTTCGCGGGGCCGTCGAGGAGCTACTGGACACGTACCTGCTCGGCGAGGATCCGAGCCGCATCGAGGACCACTGGCAGACGATGTACCGCGGCGGGTTCTATCGTGGCGGCCCCGTGCTGATGTCGGCCATCGCCGGGATCGACCAGGCGCTCTGGGACATCAAAGGGAAGCAGCTCGGGGCGCCGGTGTACGAACTGCTCGGCGGGCGGGCGCGCGACCGGATCCGAGTGTACCAGTGGATCGGCGGCGACCGGCCGAGCGAGGTCGGCGACGCGGCGGCCGAGCGGGTTGACGCCGGCCTCACCGCGCTCAAGATGAACGCGACGCCGGAGCTACGGCGGGTGGACACCCCCGCGACGGTGCAACGGGCGGTCGATCGGCTCGCGGCGGTACGGGACCGCGTCGGCGACGAGGTCGACATCGGCGTCGACTTCCACGGTCGCGTGTCCAAACCGATGGCCAAGCGGCTCGCGGCGGCGCTCGAGCCGTACGAGCCGATGTTCATCGAGGAGCCCGTCCTCCCCGAACACAACGACGAGCTCGCCGACGTCGCACGACACACCACCATCCCGATCGCGACCGGGGAGCGAATGTACTCCCGGTGGGACTTCAAACGAGTGCTGGCGGACGGAAGCGTCGACGTCATCCAGCCGGACCTCTCACACGCCGGGGGGATCACGGAGGTGAAAAAGATCGCCGCCATGGCCGAGGCATACGACGTCGCGCTCGCTCCCCACTGCCCGCTCGGCCCGATCGCGTTGACGTCGTGTCTGCACGTCGACACCGTCTCGCCGAACGCGCTCATTCAGGAGCAGTCGTTGAACATCCACTACAACGAGACGAGCGACGTGCTCGACTACCTGGTGGACGAGGACGTTTTCGCGTACGAGGACGGGTACGTCGACGTCCCGAGCGATCCCGGACTCGGTATCGACATCGACGAGGCGTTCGTCGAACGACAGGCAGAGCGGACGGTCGACTGGCACAGCCCGGTCTGGCGAAACGACGACGGGAGCGTCACCGAGTGGTGAACCGGGACACCTCCCGCGGATGCCGTCGATCCTAGCGATCGGTGGCCTCGGCGATCGCGTCGTCGACGACGTCGTAGTCCGGGAATTCGGGATGTTCGGTCGCGACCCACGCGTACCGGACGGTCAGGTCGGCGTCGAGCAGGAACAGCCCCGGGCGGCTCTCCGTGATCCCCGCCATGCCGTCGATGTCGTGATCGACGCCGTACTCGCGGATCACCTCGGCGCTCGGGTCCGAGAAGACCCGGACGCCGGCCCCGCGGTCGGCGAGCAGGTCGCGGTGCTCGTACGGCGACGAGATGGAGACGCCGAGCACGTCGACGCCGTCCACCCAGTCGCGGTCGTCGATCTCGTTGTACAGATACGTCGTCTGGAACGCGCCGTCCATCGGGTGAAAGGCCAGCAACGTCGGTCCGTTGATGACCTCCGACAGCGCTCTATCCTCCCAATATTCGGCTCCGACCAGCGGACGGGTGAAGTCCGGCGCCGTCTCGCCGACGTCGAGGTGGTCGATCGCCGGGAGCTCGACGACGTCGAAGTCGACCATCACGCACCCCCCATCGTGGCGTCGCCGTATGTCCGCTCGAGGTACTCGACGATGTTGGCGCTCTCGGACATCGTCACGCCCGTCTCCCGATCGACGATGGCCGGGACGCTTCGCTTCCCCGAGACGCGTTTGACGACGTTTCGCTCGGAGTGCATCGGCTCGACGTATCGGGACCGGTATTCGACGTCGAGACCGTCAAGCGTTCTGACGACGCGCTCGCAGTACGGACACGCCTGTAGTCGATACAGCGTGATGCTTGGGTCGCTCATATCCGGTCCTGGCGTCGCCAGCGAGGTAATCGTATCGGCCGCGGAACGACGGGAGATCGAGATCGATGGGGGTCCCACAGGATCGGCGGGGGAATCGACGAGAATCGGTGCCCGGACAAACGCGGGGCCGACGTCGGAGCAACCGTCGGACGACGGCGGAGCCCCGGACCGGATGAACCGAACGGTCAGGACTGGCGTCGTGAAATCTCGCCGTCACTCTCGATCCGGTCGAACAGGTCGACGACGAGCGTTTCGATGCGGTCCCGTATCTCCCGTACCTCCGCGATCGGCCGATCGCCGGGGTCGTCGAGCGCCCAGTCGTCGGTCACGACGTCCGCGAGCTCGAGGGTGGAACAGCCCATCGTCGCCACGAAATCCGCGTCGACGAGCGTCGATTCCGAGACGTGACGCGGCGTTCGGCCGCTCACGTTGAGGTTCACCTCGGCGAGCGCCTCGACGACCACGTCATGAACCGTCTCGGCGGGGTCTGTCCCGCCGGTGACGATCTCGACTCGGCCGTCGAGACCACGCCGCTCCCGCTCCCGCTCGGCGAACGCGGTCGCCATCTGGCTCCGGCCTGCGTTCCGGACGCACATGAACACGAGCGTCAGCGGCTCGTTGGTCTGTCCATCGGTCGGTGCGTCATCGGTTGCTGTGTCAGCGTCAGTCATGTTTATCGGTCAGTTTCGGTCGCTGTCGGTTGGTGTCGGTCACGGTCGGTGTCGGTCGCTGTCGGCCACGGTCGGTGTCGGTCGGTTCCATCCGTCGGCCACTGCCGTCCGTCGGGGGCGGAATGGGTCCACCGAGACCCCCGTGGCTGCCGGTAGCGCACGCGACGGCGGGCGGGAACCACCGACATCACGGCGTCGTCCCGTTGGCTTCCGAAACGGCTTCCGTTCGGGAGTCCCGTATCGCTGCCTGCAGTCCGGCTTCCGCGACGTTGATTCCGTACTCGGCGGTCCGGGTGATCGCGTCAAGCACGGTTGCGAGCGCGTAGCCGTCGTCGAGCGTCCGGTCGTGAAGCGAGCGGTCAAGCCGGTCGGTTTCGGCGACGACGTCGCTCCCCTCGATCAGGACGTCGCCGAGCACGTCCGGGCCGCCGCCGTTCAACGTCTCCGAGACCGCTCGGTCGACGACACGGCGAGCGTCCGCGCCGACCCGGCGCAGTTCCGCCGCCAGCTCCGGCGGCGGCGACTCGATCGGCTCCGCGGCCTCCCCCATCCGTACGGCGTGGTCCGCGACGCGCTCCACCTGGCGGGCGGTCGTGTAGTAGTCGAACGTCGTCAACTCCCCGGCGGCGCCGTCGACGCGCGCGTCGACGAGCGAGCGCTGGAACTCCCGGGCGATCAGCCCGAACAGCCGGTCGACGGTGTCGTCCCGGTCGCGGACCCGATCCCCGGCGTCGCCGTCCCCGTCGAGCGCGGCCGTGAGCGCGTCCTCGTGCATCCGGAGCGCCATGTTCACCATCTGGGTCACCGTCTGCTTCGGCGAGAGGTCCCCGACGTCCAGCATCGACCGCGCGACGATCGTCGCCTCGGACTCCTCGGCAATCTCGATCCCGACGAGCCCTCCGACCGCCGCCTCGACCGCCGCGCGCGTGTCGCGGTCCGGCGCACCCTCGACCCGAACGCGCTCCGCGCCGGTGAGATACGCCGCGGTGAGCGTCCGAGCGACCGCCTCCGGCGACCGACTCGCCGCCGGGATCGACACGGTTCGCCTGTCGGCGTCGGCGTCCGGCTGCGTGACGAGGAGCCGGTCCCCACGGTCGTACAGCCGGACGCGGTCGCCGATGTCGACCGACTGTTCGGTCGCCCAGTCCTTCGGCAGCGACACGGTGTAGGTCGTGCCGCCGGTGAGCTGTACCTTCCGGTCGTACGGTCCGTCAGTCATGTGTCCCTCGGTTCGGTCGTCGTCCGTCGCCCTCGGGGTCGGTCGGTCGATACATCTCAGTAGATCAGCTCGTCGTCGCTCTCGATCATGTACAGCGACCGCGCAGCGATGTTGACGCCGTGGTCGCCGACGCGTTCAAGATCGCGAACGGTCAACAGCGCGCGGGAGACCTCGTCGAGCTCCGCCGCGAACGCGTCCTCCCCGGCAGCCGACTCGACGCTCCGGTCGGCGACCAGCTCGCGGACCACCTGCTCGGCGGCCAGCCGACAGCGCTCGTCGAGCTCGTCGTCCCGAGCGGCGACCGCCCGACAGGCCTCGGGGTCGGCACGCTCATAGGCGTCGAGCGCGTCGACCACCAGCTCGCCGGCCAGCCCGCCGATCCCGCGGATGTCGATCGCCGGGTGGACCCCGCCGGTCTCGGGATGGCCGTACTCCGCGAGGTTCACCGCCAGATCGGCGATCCGTTCGAGGTCGGTGATGATCTTGAACGAGGCCGTCACGAGCCGCAGGTCCCCGGCGACCGGCTGCTGAAGCGCGAGGAGCTCGGTACATCGCTCCTCGAGCTCGAGATACCGCTCGTTCACCTCGTCGTCGCCGTCGATGACGCGGGCCGCGAGCGCCGGGTCGCCGTTTGCGGCGTCGATCGCCGACTCGTACCGGTCCATGACCAGCTCGCCCATCCCCACGACGTCGGTTCGAAGCTCGTCGAGCCGCTTTTGGTAGTTTTCGCGTGGCATTATCCGAACTTGCCGGTGATGTAATCCTCGACTCGGTCGTCGTCCGGGTTCTCGAAGATCTTCGCCGTGTCGTCGAACTCGACCAGCTTGCCGCCGGTGAGAAAGACCGCCGTTTTATCGGAGATCCGGGCGGCCTGCTGCATGTTGTGGGTGACGATCACGACGGTGTACTCCTCGACCAGCTCGTCGATGAGGTCCTCGATCTTCGAGGCCGCGACGGGGTCGAGCGCGCTCGTCGGCTCGTCCATCAGGATCACCTCCGGGTCCGGCGCGATGGCCCGGGCGATACAGAGTCGCTGTTGCTGGCCGCCCGAGAGATCGAGCCCCGAGGAATCGAGCTGGTCCTTCACCTCGTCCCACAGGGCGGCACCGCGGAGGGCGCGTTCGACGTCCTCATCGGTCGCGGATTTGCCCTGCACCTTCAACCCATAGGTGACGTTGTCCCGGATACTCTTGGGGAACGGGTTCGGCTTCTGGAACACCTGACCGATCTTCCGGCGTAACGCGACCGGGTCGACGTCGCCGTCGTACACGTTCTTACCCTTGAAGACGATATCGCCGTCGACCCGGCAGACGTCGATCTGGTCGTTCATCCGGTTGATACACCTGAGGAACGTTGATTTCCCGCAGCCGGAGGGGCCGATGAGCGCCGTCACCTTGTTTTTGGGAATCTCGATGCTAACGTCGTCGATGGCACGCTCCTCGCCGTAATATACATCGAGACTTTTCGCTGCAACGACGGTCTCGTCGGGCCGTTCAGTACGAACGTTCTCGTCGGTCGATACCTCGGTCGAAATCAGTTTTTCGTCGGTCTCCTGTGTTGCCATGATCAGCTCAGCTCCTTCTCGTATCGGCTCCGTATGTAGATCGCGACCATGTTCATCCCGAGGAGTACCACGAGCAGGCCGACGATACCCATCGCCGCCAGGACGTGGAACTGGTCCTGGAAACGGAACGCCCAGTCGAAGATGGTGACCGTCAGTGCGGCGATGTCGTCGAAGGGGCCGGTCGGGACGTGCCGGGCGCTCGCGATGGCGCCGACCATCAGCAGGGGCGCGGTCTGTCCCCACGCGTTGGCGATCGCCAGTATCGTCCCGGTCATGATGCCGGGCATCGCGGCCGGCAACACGACACGTCTGATGGTTTGCCAGCGAGTCGCACCGATAGCGTACGATCCGTTTCTGACGCTGTCCGGTACCGCACGAAGCGCCTCCATCGCCGACACGATGATGATCGGCAACACGACCAGCGCGAGCGCTATCGCCCCGACCAGAATGATCCGGCCCATGTTCGGCGGGCCGTTGATCAGCAGTCCGAAACAGACCAGTCCGTACACGACGGACGGAACGCCGGCGAGGTTCGCCAGGTTCGCGTCGATCAGTCGAACCAGCCGGGTATCGGGAGCGTACTCCTCGAGGTAGATCGCCGCGCCAACACCGATGAAGAACGTCATGATCGCCGCCAGAACGATCAGGAACACCGATCCGACGAGCGCGCCGTACATTCCCGCCCGGTCGGGGTTGACCGACCCGGTGCTCGTGATGAAGTGGATGATACCGATGTCGTACTCGGAAATGCCCCGGTAGGCTTCCCAGAGGACGTCCGCGATGAGAAGCGCCAGAGCAGCGAGCCCCAGAATCGACGAGAGGAAACAGAGCGACCGGAACGCGCGGTTCTTTCTGTGCTCCCACTCGAGGTCGATATCGCCGAACAGCTCGTCTATCGGCGGCGTACTCATCTGTACTCCTCCCGGTACCGCTCTTTCAGCTTGTTGTTCAGGAGGTTCATCACCAGCGTGATGACGAACAGCAACAGCCCGACCGCGAAGAGGCTCTGATACCGAATGCTGCCGACGACGGCCTCGCCGCGAACCGCGTCGACCATGTACGCGGTCATCGTCTGTATCTCCACGAACGGGCTGAACGCGATCTGTGGGGTGAAGCCGGCCGCGATGGTGACTGCCATCGTTTCGCCTATCGCTCGGGAGATGGCCAGAATGTACGCGGCGAAGACACCGGACACCGATGCGGGAAGGACGACGCCGAGCGAGACGTCGAACTTCGTTGCTCCCAACGCGTACGCCCCGTTCCGTAGGTCATCCGGTACTGAGCTCATTGCGTCCTCGCTGATGGAGGCGACGATCGGGATCGTCATGATGCCGACGACGATGGCCCCCGCTGCGACGTTTGCCGATCGCGTCTGGACGCCGAGCAGCTCGGCCACCGGGCGTATCAGCCACGGGGTGATGAACGAGATGGCGAAGAAGCCGTAGACGATGGTCGGGATGCCAGCCAGTATCTCCAGCCCCGGCTTGAGATACTTCCGGACGTCCTGACTGGCGTACTCCGAGAGGTACAGCGCCGTCAGCGTGCCGATAGGGATCGAGACGAACGCGGCACCGACCGTGATCAGAAGCGTTCCCCACACCAGCGGTCCGACCCAATATCCGGGATTGATCGAGTGAGTCGGGTCCCAGCGCTCGCCACCGGCGAAGAACTCGACGAACGTGATCCGCTGGGACACGCTCTCGCCGGTGAGAAGTGAGACGACGACGTCGGTGAAACGGCCGTCGAAAAAGAAGTGGGTCGCTTCGTTAAATAATACCCAAAAGATGGCGAGCGTCGTCAGTAACGTGAAGGAGATACAGAGGAATAGTCCGCCCTGAACGAGGCGGTCACGTCGCTGGTCGGCCGCCACGCGGCCGTCAGCCGACGTTATTTCGGGA
>LFFM01000431.1_pt1 | contig 29053 bp, 19 predicted proteins | sample 643131 | NCBI WGS metagenome assembly LFFM01 (sample SAMN03777445, study PRJNA286221) | soda lake metagenome | biome: soda lake; feature: Kulunda steppe; material: water; isolation source: sample Tc-Br brine of Tanatar trona crystallizer | place: Russia: Kulunda steppe | collected 2011-07
CCTGGAGCTCGTGGTCGAGAAGGGCGATCAGATCATCTTTCTTGCTGGACATAAGGCCTGTGCTGGTTGGTTCAAGGAGTACGATGCCACGTGGCGCACGTGCACGGGGGAATGTACGGCCCTTTCCGGTCTGATGCCATGGCGGCCGGGCGGCACGCCTACCGCCCCGGCTTCCTCACCGCCGCGATTCAGCATCCAAACTTCGGTCGTCGTCTTCACATCGGCCGCCACAGATGGGGTCCTTTAGGCTAACAGGGTGGCGTTTGGTGCAGGCCCATACCTCAAACACCCTTACATCGGTTCACGCAAACACTCCCACATTCATCATCGCCGGGACGCCCTTTCGCGCCTCCCCAAGAACCCGTACCTTTTCTGTCTGACTGCCGTACGTTCGGTACAGCACCACCGCTACCATCAGAGCGATCGGAGGCATGCATGGGGCATTGGATACAAGTAGCTGGCATCATTGGCATCGCGTGGCTGGTGGTGGCGGGGGAAGCGCCGGCGCAGGATGGTCAGCCGTTGACGCTGGAGGCGAGCATCGAGCGGGCGCTGGAGGATCATGGCCTGCTGCAGCGCACGGAGGCCGAGGCGATGGAGGCGCGGGCCGGGCAGCGGCAGGCGCAGGCGGCGTGGTGGCCCTCGCTGACCGCCGAGGCCAGCTACGTTCGGCTGGATGACCGCATCCCGCCCATCGAAGGGCAGGTGCCGGGAGCTGACGAGACGTTCGAGATCGCCCCCATCGAGCTGAACCAGTTTCGGTCGGAGGTGCGGCTGGAGCAGGCGCTCTTTACTGGCCTTCGGCGCACGGGGCAGATCCAGGCGGCAGGAGCGCGCGTGGAGGCAGCAGACGCCGCCGTGGCCGATCAGCGGGCGGCCGTAGCGCTGGAAGTGCGGGAGGCCTACTGGACACTCGCGCGTGAGCGCAGTCGCACAGAGGCGGCCAAGCAAAGCCTTGCCTACGTAGAAGCGCACCTGCAAAACGTACAGGCCCAGTTTGAGGCCGGCGCGGCGCTGGAGCATCAGGTGCTGGCGGCTGAAGCGCGGGTGGCCGAAGCGCAGCTCGACCGGCTGGAGGCCACCAACGCCCGGCGCATCGCACGCACCACGCTCAATCAGTTGATTGGCGAACCTCTCCACGCCGAGATCACGCTTGCCACCAACCCAGCAACGGCAGTACAGGCGGAGCCATCTGCCGATGGCATAGCCAACCATCCGCAACTGGCAGCGCTCCAGCAGCAGGTGACCGCGCTGGAGGCGGAAGCCGGGGTTGCGAGCCGCGAATGGCTGCCGGATGTGGCGCTGACCGGGCGGTACCTCTTCGCTCGCCCCAACCCCAACTTTTTCTTTGAACGGGATCAGTTTCGGGGCAACTGGGAGGCCGGTGTGACCATGCGCTGGACCGTGTGGGATGGCGGCCGGCGCTCCGCTACGGCCGATGGGGCTCGGGCGCGCCTGCATGCGGCTGAAGCCCGGCTCGACCACACCCGGCGCGAAATCACGCGAAGCATTGAGCGCGAAGAGCTTGCGGTAGCGGGCGCCCGTGGGGCCGTCCACGCCGCCGAGCACGCCCTGCGCCAGGCAGAGGCCTCCTTTGAGATGGCGCGCGAGCAGTTCGAAGAGGGGGTGGTGCTCTCCTCCGATGTCCTCGAAGCTGAAGCTGCACTCCTCCGCGCCCGGCAGCGCACAACCGACGCCCGCACCGGCCTCGCCCGCGCCAACGCCGCTCTTCTCTACGCACAGGGACGGGTATGGTAGACGCTCCTTCAGAAAAACCAAATGGCGACGCGACCGAGGTCGTCTTTCGCACCGAAGGCCTCTCCAAAATCTACGATATGGGGGAGGTGCAGGTACATGCCCTGCGAGCGATCGACCTTGAACTGTACGGGAGCGAGCTCGTCGTGCTGCTCGGCGCTTCCGGCAGCGGCAAGTCCACCCTCGTCAACATCCTCGGCGGGCTCGACACCGCTACCGAAGGCCGCGTGCTGTACCGGGATCAGGACCTGACGCGCGCCGACGACCGCGAACTCACCCAGTACCGCCGTCGCTATGTCGGCTTTGTCTTTCAGTTCTACAATTTGATTCCCAGCCTCACCGCTCGGGAGAACGTGGCAATCGTGACCGAAATCGCCGAGAACCCCATCCCCCCCGAGGAGGCGCTGGACCTGATGGGGCTGGGCGACCGGCTCGACAGCTTCCCCTCGCAGCTCTCGGGCGGACAGCAGCAGCGGGTGGCGATCGCACGGGCCATTGCTAAGCAGCCATCGGTGTTGCTCTGCGACGAGCCCACCGGGGCGCTCGATTCGGAGACGGGCGTGGTAGTCCTTGAAGCCATCGAGCGCGTGAACCACGAACTGGGCACCACCACCATGGTCATCACCCACAACGTGGTGCAGGCGGAGATGGCCGACCGGGTGATCCGTCTGAGCGATGGCCGTGTCAGCGACATCACCGTCAACGACACCAAAACGCCTGCCCGTGAGCTGACCTGGTAACCCATGCGCGCCCTCAACCGAAAATTGCTGCGTGACAGCTGGCGGATGCGCGGGCAGCTGCTGGCCATCGTGCTGGTGGTGGTGGCGGGCATGGCGACCTACGTGGGCATGCGTGGGGTGATGCACGCGCTGCAGGAGACGCAGAGCGCCTATTATGCGGAGTATCAATTCGCGGATGGCTTCGCAACCGTACGCCGAGCGCCCGAGCGGGTGGCCCAGGAGCTCCGCACTGTACCGGGCATTGGCGACGTGGAGACACGGGTGCAAGCCAGCGCCAACGTGGATATTCCTGGCTTCGACAAACCGGTGATAGCGTCCATCCAGTCGGTCCCCGATGGCCGATCACCACGGCTGAATCAGCTATTTTTGCGGGAAGGCCGCGGGGTAGAGCCCGGGCGCAGTGACGAGGTGTTGGTGAATGAGGTGTTTGCCGAAGCGCATGAGCTGCAGGAAGGCGACACCTTCGACGTAACTATCCGCGGCCAGCAGCAGCGGCTGACGGTGGTCGGCATTGCGCTCTCCCCCGAGGTGGTCATTCAAGTGCAGCCGGGGGGACTCTTCCCCGACCGCGAGCGTTACGCCTTTCTGTGGATGGGACGCCGCGCGTTGGCAGCCGCCACCGACATGGAGGGCGCATTCAACAACGTCTCTTTTAGCCTCGCCCCTGGGGCGTCCCTGGACGACGTGCTGGCACAGGTCGACCTCATCCTCGATCGCTTTGGCGGTGGGGCAGCTATTGGCCGAGCCGATCAACCCTCGCACTCCTTGCTCGAGTTTGAGCTCGAGCAACTGCGCGCCACCTCTACCGTGCTCCCGCTCGTTTTTCTGCTGGTCGCGGCCTTCTTGCTCAACATTGTGGTGGCCCGCCTCGTGAACCTACAACGCGAGCAGATCGCCATGCTGAAGGCCTTCGGCTATAGCGACTACGAGGTCGGCGCGCACTACATCCAGCTGGTGCTGGCCGTGGTGACGGCCGGTGCGATCGTGGGCACGGCCGCTGGGCTGTGGATCGGGCAGGCGATGGGGCAGCTGTACCTTGCCTTTTTCCGTTTTCCGTCGCTGGTGTATACCTTCGAATGGCCGGTGGTGCTTACGGCCTTCCTGCTCACTGTAGGAGCATCGCTGGCCGGGGTCATCGGGGCGGTGGCGCAGGCGGTACGGCTGCCGCCGGCGGAGGCTATGCGACCTGCTGCGCCCCCCACGTTCAAGCCCACCGTCATCGAGCGCATTGGTCTACAGCGCTTTTTCGACCAGCCCACCCGGATGATCCTCCGCAACCTGGAGCGCCAGCCGATCAAGTCCGCCCTGACGGTCACTGGCATGGCGGCCGCCACAGCTATTCTGGTGCTCGGCCTCTTTTTCACCGACGCCGTCGATCATCTGAGCGAGATCCAGTTCGAGGTCATCCAGCGTGAGGACCTGACGGTGACCTTCACCGAGCCCACCGCGCCGCGTGCGCTCTACGAGATGGCCAGCCTAACGGGCGTTACCTATGCTGAGCCGTTTCGGGCCGTCTCGGTGCGGCTGCACCACGAGCACCGCACGCAGGATACCTCCCTGGAGGGCATCCCGCCCGCGCCCTACCTGCGTCGCATCGTCGACACCGCGCTGAAGCCCATTCCCATTCCCGAAGAGGGGCTCGTGCTGAGCGACCGCCTGGCGCACACGCTGCAGGTGGTGCCGGGCGACCACGTCCGGGTGGAGATGCAGGAAGGCGCGCGACGCACCCACAGCGTGCCCGTGGTAGGCCTCGCCGAGCAGTTCATTGGCCTCGGCGCGTACATGAACATTGAGGCCCTGTACCGGCTCATGGGCGAGGGACCAGCGCTTTCAGGGGTCTTTCTGATGACCAATGCAGACGACACGGCCGCGCTTCAGCAGACCATCCTGGACCGGCCCCGGGTGGCCGGGGTCGTCTCGCAGGACCGCGCCGTTGAGGGGTTCGAAGAGACCTCTGCCGAGACGCTCCTGATCTTCACCTTCATCCTGAGCCTGTTTGCCGGCGTCATCGCCTTCGGGGTGATCTACAACAGCGCCCGCATCACGCTGTCGGAGCGCGACCGCGAGCTGGCCAGCCTGCGCGTGCTCGGCTTCACGCGCGGGGAGATCAGCTACATCCTCATCGGAGAGATGGCCCTGCTGACCCTGGTCGCCCTTCCGCTTGGGTTTGCGCTTGGCGCCGCCGGCGCCGCCGGGGTCTTGGCCGTGCTCGAAACCGACCTCTACCAGATTCCCTTTGCCCTCAGCCGCGCCACGTTTGCCACCGCGGCCACGGTCGTTATGGCCTCCGCCGTCATCTCTGCCGTCATCGTCTGGCGCAAGCTCCACAGGCTCGACCTCATCGCCGTTCTCAAAACCAGAGAGTAACCCGCATGCTCCCCCTGTCTCGAAAGACCGTCAGCCTGATTGTGGCCGCGCTTGTGGTGCTCGCTTTGCTCATCTACGGCTTCTGGCCGGACCCCATCGCCGTGCAGACCGCCCAGGTGACACGCGGCGACCTGCAGGTGGGGATCGAAGAAGAGGGCATCACCGCGGTGCAGGACCGCTACGTGGTGAGCGCGCCGGTCGCTGGAACGCTGCAACGCTTGCGGCTGCAGACGGGGGATGCGGTAGCCGCCGGCGATACACTTGCTCTGTTAAGGGCACCGTCCGCGCCTGTCTTGGATGGCCGTACGCGTGCCGAGGCGGAGGCCCGACTGGCGGGAGCAGAGGCCGGCGTAGAGAGCGCCGAGCGTCAGGCCGATGCGGCGGAAGTGGTGGCCAACCGGGCGCGAGAGGAGCGGCGCCGGGTGGAGCGGCTACACGAACAGGGCTCCGCCACCCGGCAGCAGCTGGAGCAGGCCGTCGCCGAAGCATTGCAGGCCGAAGCGCAGGAAGCTGCTTCCCGGGCGAGCGTTGCAACTGCGCAGGCCGATCTGCGGGCGGCTCGGGCCACGCTGCAGGGGGGCGTTGAGCGAGGCGCCGTGGCATCCGTCGTGCGGGCGCCAGCCGCCGGACAGGTGCTCACCGTGCATCGCGAGAACGAGGGGCCAATCCAGCCGGGCGAGCCGCTGGTGGATGTGGGCGATACCGAAGCGCTGAAGGTGCAGGTGGATGTCCTCTCGCAGGACGCCCTACGTATCCGTCCGGGCACGCCGGTGCGGCTGGCGCAGTGGGGCGGGCCGGACACGCTGCGGGCTACCGTGGAGCGCGTCGACCCCGACGGCCGCACCGCCGTTTCCGCGCTTGGCGTAGAGGAGCAGCGCGTCACGGTTCACGCCCGCCTCGACACCCGTCCGCACGACGACCTGCGCCTCGGCTCCGGCTTCCGCGTGCTCGCGCGCTTCATCGTGTGGGAAGGCAGCGACGTATTGCAGGTGCCCACCAGCGCGCTCTTCCGCACCGACGACGGCTGGGCGGTGTTCACCATTGAGAATGAGCGGGCGCAACGTACGCCGGTGGAGGTCGGCGAACGCAGCGGCCTCCGCGCGGAAATCCGCTCCGGGCTGGAGGAAGGGCAGGCCGTCATCGCCCACCCCGGCAATGACGTGGAAGATGGCGCCCGCGTGCGAGCGCGAGAGTAGGTTTGGGTGTGGGCGTTTGGGGGTGGCGTGTCGATAAATCGAAACACCGACCCGTAGCGACACGGCGTGCCGTGTCGGGGTGTGGCCGTGTTTGGTGTGAAACGACGAACCGGGGAAACGACGACCCGGGGAATCATGCCACGTCGGAGGTGGGCCCCATGCCATCACGTAGGCAGGGGCACATGGTGAACGGTTGGGGCTCCACCGAACCAAACGCGGGTTTTTCGGACCTGCGGATCAGGACTTCCCTTACACGCGGCAGGCAGGGCCGTGCGTATTTTACACCTCCATCCAACCCACTGCTGCGGAGGTGCGCCATGGCGAATATACTGATACTTTACGGGACGAGCGAGGGCCACACGCTCCGGGTGGCCGCCAGACTGTCCACGGTGCTACTGAAGGCCGGCCATGAGGTCACGAGTCGGGGGATTCGGGCGCTGGATGCCGACGACGCTGTTGCGGCGTTTGACGCGGTGATTGTGGCCTCCTCCATTCACGCCGGGCAGCCCAACCGGCGCATTGCCGCCTTCGTGAAGGCCCATCGGGAGACGCTGCACGCGCGGCCAAGCGCCTATGTGCAGGTGTCGCTCTCCACGGCCGACCCGCGGCCCGAGAAGCAGGCAGAGGCCCAGCTTTACGCGGATCGCTTTTTTGAGGCGACCAGGTGGACGCCCGACCACGTCGCCTTCGTCGGCGGAGCCTTGCCTTACACCCGCTACGGCTTCGTCAAGCGCCTTTTCATGAAGCGCATCGCCGGCGAGCCGTTCGACGCGACGGACACCGGGCGCGACTATGAGTTTACCGACTGGGAGGCGGTCGACGCCTTCGCGCGCCGCTTCGCGGCAGAGCTTACGGCCGTGCCAGCTGCTCCAGGTAAACAACCCCAGGCATGACCACCTGTATGTGCATGCGGGCACCCGGCCTCTGGCTACTCTTCGTCGTCGCGGCTCCGCCCCGTGCTTGCCTACGCGACGTTGTGGTAGCGCCGATCGTTGGAGGCGCAGTGACGCCGCGGCTCGTGGTGTGATTGCGCCGGCCCCGCCGCGTGCGCGCCCATCGGTAGGACGGGGCGGCAGGCGCCAAACAATCACCTGCTGACGAAAGTCAGATTCCATCGTCCCTCGCAGTGCGCGGTACTGCCACCCACCACGGCCTCTCTCACCCACCTCACGACGCGCGCATGCCCACACGCTGGCATTTCTGGATTGATCGCGGCGGCACGTTCACGGATCTGGTGGCGCGTGCAGCCGATGGCCGGACGAGGGTGCACAAGGTCCTGTCGGAGCATCCGTCAGGCGAAGACGCTGTGCTGCGAGGCCTACGGGTCCTGCTTGATGTCCCCGATGACGCCCCGCTCCCGGCGGAGCGCATCGCAGGGGTGCGGATGGGCACCACGGTGGCCACGAATGCGCTGCTGGAGCGCACGGGCACGCCCACCGTGTTCGTCACCACTGCGGGGCACGCCGACGTCCTGCGCATCGGCACACAGCAGCGGCCCGCCCTCTTCGCGCGGCACATCGTGCACCCGGAGCCGCTGTACCAGCAGGTGGCCACCGTACGCGAACGGATGGGCGCGGACGGGACGGTGGTGCAGCCCCTGGATGAGGTCCACACCCGGGCGGTGCTGGAAGCCGCCTACGCGGACGGCTGCCGGGCCTGCGCCATCGCGCTGCTGCACGGCTACCGGTATCCTGCACACGAGGAGCGGGTGGCGGCCCTCGCCCGAGCCGCAGGTTTTGCTCACGTCAGCACCTCGCACGCCACCGACCCGCTCCAACGGCTCGTGCCGCGCGGTCATACAACGGTGGTAGACGCCTACGTGGCGCCGGTGCTGCGCCAGTATGTGGACCGCGTGCAGGACGCCCTCGGCGGCGTGCCCCTGCAGCTGATGCAGTCGAACGGCGGGCTGGCCAGCGCCTCGCAGGTGCGCGGCAAGGACACGCTCCTCTCCGGCCCGGCCGGCGGGCTCGTGGGCGCAGTACAGGCCTGCGCTGAAGCCGGGTACGACCGCCTCGTGAGCTTCGACATGGGCGGCACCTCCACCGACGTCGCCCACTACGCCGGCACGCTGGAACGACGCGACACCGCAGCGGTGGCCGAAGTGCCCGTGCGCACGCCCGTGCTCGACATCCACACGGTGGCCGCAGGCGGCGGATCCATGGTGCAGGTCGACCAGGGCCGGTACCGCGTGGGCCCCGACTCGGCAGGCGCGGACCCTGGCCCGGCCTGCTATGGCCGGGGCGGACCGCTGACCATCACCGACTGCAACCTCCAGCTCGGCCGGCTCCAGCCGGATTTCTTCCCATCGGTATTTGGGCCAGAGGGCGACGCCCCGCTCGATGCCACGGTGGTGCAGGACCTGTTTGATGGCCTCACCGATGAAGCCGGCGACGGCCGCACGCCGGAGGCCATGGCCGAGGGCTTTCTGGACGTGGCCGTGGAAAAGATGGCGCAGGCGATCCGCACGATTTCGCTGGAGCGGGGGCATGACATCGACGGCTACACGCTCTGCTGCTTTGGCGGCGCGGGCGGCCAGCATGCCTGCCGGATGGCAGAGGCGCTCGGCCTCGACCGCGTGCTCATTCATCCCTATGCGGGCGTGCTCTCGGCCTACGGCATTGGCGTCGCCGACGAGCGGATCGTCCGCCGCGAGGCCGTCGACGCGCCCCTCCCCGAAGCAGAGGCGGAGCTCCCCAACCGCCTCGAGGCTCTTGCCGAGAAGGCCCGGCGCGTCCTCGGCGCCGAGGCAGATACGGTGCAGGTGTACCCCCGCGTGAGCCTGCGTTACCGCGGCACCGACACGGCGCTGCCGGTGGCGGCAGATACCGCAGACGCCATGCAGGACGCCTTTGCCGCCGCCTACCGGCAGCGCTTCGGGTTTGGCGGGCCCGACCGCCCGCTTGTCGTGGAAGCTATCGAAGTAGAGGTGGTCCGCCCCGGCACCGTCCCTGCCAACGAGCCGCTGGCCCAGCCCCGGCATGGGCCGCCCACGCCGGAGACTACCGTGGTCCTCTACAGCCGCGGCACCTGGCACGCGGCACCCCTCTTCAAGCGCGCTACGCTGCAGCCCAACGACCACCTCAGCGGACCCGCCATCATCGCGGAGCCCACCGGCACGACGGTGCTGGAGCCCGGCTGGCAGGCTACCGTCAATGCCCAGGGCCATCTGCTGCTGACCCCCGCCGCCGACGCACCGCCGCCTGCCCCCACCGAATCGTCTGCTGACGCGTCGCTGGTTACTGCGTCCGCTACAGCCGACGAGCAGGCGCCTGACCCTGTCCGCCTCGCGCTCTTCAACCACCGCTTTCGCGCCATTGCCGAGCGGATGGGAACCACGCTGCAGCAGACCGCCACGTCTGTCAACATTAAAGAACGGCTGGATTTCTCATGCGCTATTTTTGATACGGACGGGCGGCTTGTCGCGAACGCCCCCCACATCCCGGTCCACCTGGGCTCCATGAGCGCAAGCGTGCAGCACGTGATCGGCGCCGTCGGCGATCAACTCGCGCCCGGCGATGCCTACGCACTCAACAATCCGTACCGCGGCGGCACGCACCTGCCGGACGTGACGGTGATCTCGCCGGTGTTTCTTTCGGATGAAGGCACTGCCGACGGGCCGACGTTCTTCGTGGCCTCGCGCGGGCATCATGCCGACATCGGCGGCATCACGCCGGGCTCTATGCCCCCCACGAGCCAGCACATCGAGGAAGAGGGCGTCCTGATCGACTGCCTCAAGCTCGTTGACCGAGGAACATTTCTGGAGGATGGCTGGCAGGGCATCCTGAACAGCGGGCCCCATCCCGCCCGCAGTCCGGAACAGAACACCGCCGACGTGCAAGCCCAGCTGGCGGCGAATGCGCACGGCGTGCAGGGCCTGACGGCGATGGCCGCGACGTACGGCCGCGGCACTGTGAACGCTTATATGCAGCATCTACAAGACCACGCCGCGGCCTCCGTGCGCCAGGCGATCGCGGCCCTTGGCGACGGCTCATTCACGACCCGGCTGGACACCGGCGAAGCGATCCGCGTGGCGGTGACGGTGGACCCGGCGGCCGGCAGCGCCCGACTGGACTTTAGCGGCACAGCGGCGCAGGTGGCAACCAACTTCAACGCGCCGGCCGCCATCACGCAGGCGGCCGTGCTGTACGTGTTTCGGACGCTGGTGGATGAAGACCTCCCACTGAACGCCGGCTGCCTGGCGCCGCTGGAGATCATCGTGCCTGAGGGCTCGCTCCTCAACCCCCGACATCCGGCCGCCGTGGTGGCCGGTAACGTCGAGACGTCGCAGCTCGTCACCGACGCGCTGTTCGGGGCGCTGGGCGTGCTGGCCGGCTCGCAGGGCACGATGAATAACCTCACGTTTGGCAATGACCGGCACCAGTATTACGAGACGATCTGCGGTGGGGCCGGCGCCGGCCCCGACCACCCTGGCGCTGACGCGGTGCAGGTCCACATGACCAACTCCCGCCTGACCGACGCCGAAGTGCTGGAGGCGCGGTACCCCGTCCGCGTGCTGCACTTTGGCATCCGCGCAGGCAGCGGCGGGACGGGGCGCGAGTCGGGAGGAAACGGCGTCCTGCGTCATCTCCAATTCCTCGAACCTATGACCGCCGCCATCCTCTCCAGCCGGCGCGTGGAAGCGCCCTTCGGACTCGATAGCGGATCTCCCGGACAGTGCGGGCGCAACACGCTACGCCGCGCCGACGGCTCCTCCAAAACGCTGAGCGGTACGGCGGTGGTCGACGTCCACCCCGGTGACACGCTCATCATCGAGACGCCGGGCGGTGGCGGGTATGGCGCTTTGTGAGGCGTAGTGGCATGCGTGGGCGGCCCCGGGTCACCCTTCTCCTGCTGCGGTGGGTGGCGCCTTGGCGCTGCGGTCGCGGGGATGCATCAGCAGATAGTACAGCAGGTTGTCGGTAAAGGTGGGATCGCGCGTCATGTCCACATGGCCGGCAAAGAGAAACGTTACGTGCGACCATTCGATGGGCGACTCAAGGAACGAGGACCACGCACTGCCTACGCGCTCGTCCATGAGGGCGCTGGAGCGAAGTACGGTGCCGTCCCCGGCGTCCTCCCTGTGCCTGGCAAGGCGGCCCGTGGTACGATCGACTGTTAGCTGAGAAAGCGTCGGCTCTGCGTCTCCAGCCATCAGCAGCAAGTCCAGCCCCTCTGGACGCTTCGCCAGGGTGTCCAGCGCACGGTTGAAGTGCTCCGCGCGTGCCAGGCTCTTCTCCAGGTGGTCCACCGCGATGCGGTAGCGCGTGGCAGGGTTGTCTACCTCCGGGAGCAGGGTCGCCATCATGTCGTGCTGCCCGGGATCAGCCAGCCCCCACTGCTGCTCCACCCAGAAGTCCACGTCGTACAGTCGCTCAACTGACTGCGTCGTATCGGCCGCATCGACCAGCGCGCCGTGGCGGTCGCGCGGCATCAGCTGGTACAAAGCAGGGTACGTGCCGATGAGGGCGGCTGGATAGGTGGGCGTAATGGGCGAGGTGGTCTTCCCGTTCACCAGCTCCCACACCGCCTGTGATGAACCCGCATTCGGCGTACCGACGAGGATGGCGCGCTCTACGTAGTCTGCCCCTGCCCACGTAACCTCAGGTGTGGATCCGTCGGCAGGCAAATCGGCATCCCCGTAGCGCAGGTAGTAGCGCGTCAGCAGCCCGCCCATGGAGTGGGCTACAATGTCGAATTGCACGTCGTAGTCTTCGACGCCGTAGCGCTGTTTGTATTCTTCCTGCACGTAGGCGCGGACCTCTTGGATGAACGCGTGCAGGCGCTGCGCATTCTCCACATTGTCGCGCCGCCAGTCGTAGTCGAACTGAAAACAGGTGAAATGCTCCTCGCCGTAGTCGATCTCGCCAAGTGCGCCACCGGCCTCGCGGTAACCGCCGATACCCAGCGCCTGCAGGATGTCGACGTACGCATCCAATTGAATCGGCAACCCAAGGAAACGGACGCGCATCTCCTCAAGGGCGCCATCGGGCCGGACGTCATCGCGTAGTGTATGAAGCGGCGCCCCCTCCTGCATCGGCAGCCCGATCATCCGCGCCCCGGATGGGTTCTTAGGATCGGCGTATTCCCCGGTGAACGCGCCCCACACGAGGGTGTCGGTATCCGCATCTTTCAGCCGTGACCCCAGAATGCCCGGGATTAGAATGACCGGGTTGCGCTCGATGCCATGGTCCTGGGCCGACTGGTTGTAGAGCGCGGGCAGATCGGCGGTAGGCCCTGAGGAGGAACACCCGGCGAAAAAGCTCAGGCACACGAGTCCAACGAACCACCATCCGACTGCACGTGGCCTACCGGTTGTACGCATAGAAAGCGGGAAAGGAAATACACAATGTGGGAATGAATATGTGGCGTGCCTTGTGCAGCCGTTACAGCCTACCGGGTACATGCCTACCGGGCCCACCCCGTGGACATCGCGCTCGTAGATTCAACATAAACATCAATGATGCTGAGAAAAGGAACGCCTACCTTTAAAAAATAACCCCTGTTGCCTTCGGTACAGACCGATGCCCACATGCCTGATTCCACGACCGAGCAGCGCCTAACGTCAGACCGCGCCTGGCACGCCTCCGAAGCTGAAGCAGCCCTTGAGGCCCTTACGACCGATGCCGAGGCAGGGCTATCCCAGAGTGAGGCGGCGGAGCGCCTTGCGCACTATGGCCCAAATGCTCTCGACGTAGACGAGAGCGAATCGGCGCTGTGGCGTTTCCTTCGGCAGTTCCACGACGTCCTGATCTACATCCTGCTCGTGGCTGCCGTCGTGACGGCGTTTTTGGGGGAATGGATCGACACCGGCGTGATCTTCGCGGTCGTCCTCATCAACGCCATCATTGGCTACGTGCAGGAAGGAAAAGCCGAAGAGGCCCTGGAGTCGATCCGCGGGATGCTCTCGCCATCAGCGCGGGTGGTGCGGGAAGGGCAGAAACAGGAAGTGGACGCCACCGAGGTGGTCCCAGGTGACGTCGTGCTCGTTGAATCGGGTGACCGCATTCCGGCCGATGTGCGATGGCTGCACACCAATAACCTGAGCGTGGAAGAGGCGGTGCTAACCGGGGAGTCGGTGCCGGTGGAGAAAACCTCCGCCCCTGTTGATGAGAGCGCCCCCACCGCCGACCGGGCGAGCATGGGCTACTCCAGTACCATCGTGCGGCGTGGGCGCGGGCGGGGTGTGGTGGTAGCAACCGGAGCAGAAACCGAGGTGGGGCAAATCGGCACCATGATGGCCGGCGTAGAGGAGCTCACCACCCCGCTTATTCAGCAGATTAACCAGTTTGGGAAAGCGCTGGCGGGTATCATCCTGGGGCTCTGTGCAGTCACCTTTGCGTACGGCTATTTCCTCGGGCCCTACACCGTGGAGGAGATGTTCATGATTGTGGTGGGCCTGGCCGTGGCCGCCATTCCGGAGGGGCTGCCCGCCATCCTCACCATCACGCTGGCGCTGGGCGTGCAGCACATGGCCAGCCGTAACGCCATCCTGCGCAAGCTGCCGGCGGTGGAGACGCTGGGGTCGGTATCGGTGATCTGCTCCGACAAGACGGGCACCCTCACCCGCAACGAGATGACGGTGAAGCGCCTGGCAACCGCAGGTGCAACCTACAAGATCACCGGCTCGGGGTACCGCCCTGAGGGCGAGGTGACGGTAGACGACACCTCTGTGGACCTGGAGGAGCACCCGGTCGTAGCCGAGGCGGCGCGCGCCGGCTACCTCTGCAGCGACGCCACCATCCGGCAGGAAGACGACAACTGGACGATGGACGGTGACCCCACAGAGGGCGGCCTCGTGGTGCTGGCCCACAAGGTGCTGGATGTGGACGCGCTGGACGAAGACTCCCCCCGCAAGGCCGAGGTGCCGTTTGAGTCGGACCGCCAGTGGATGGCCACCCTCCACGATACCCCGGACGGCCCGCGCACGTACCTGAAGGGAGCGCCCGAGCGCGTCATGGCGCTCTGCGACACGCAGCGGGCGGCGGACGGCACCAGCGAAGACCTCACCCCCGATGCGTGGAATGAAGCAATGGATGCCCTGGCCGCCGACGGCCACCGCTTGCTCGCGATGGGCGTGCGCGAAGAGCAACAGGCGGACGCGCTTGACGAGGATGACGTACAGGAAGGCGGGTTTACGCTGCTGGGCATCGTCGGCCTTATGGACCCGCCGCGCGACGAGGTCGAAGACGCGGTACGGGAGTGCCAAGGCGCGGGCATCACCGTCAAGATGATCACCGGCGACCATGCACGGACGGCGCAGAGCATTGGCGTAACACTCGGCATTGGCGACCGCGACACGCCGGCGGTGACGGGGCAGGAGCTCGACGACATGTCCGATGATGAACTGCACGACCTGGCGCCCCGCCACAACGTGTTCGCCCGCACCAGCCCGGAGCATAAGCTCCGCATCATGGAGGCGCTACAGGCCCGCGGCAAGATCGTTGCCATGACCGGCGACGGCGTCAACGATGCGCCCGCGCTCAAGCGAGCTGATGTAGGCGTGGCCATGGGCATCAAAGGCGCCGAGGCCTCGAAGCAAGCCGCCGACATGGTGCTGGCCGACGACAACTTTGCGACGATCGCTTCCGCCGTACGCGAAGGACGGAAAATCTACGACAACCTCAAAAAGGCCATCCTCTTTATCCTTCCCACCAACGGCGCGGAGTCGCTCATGGTGATGGCCACTGTGGTGTTTGCTTTCGAGGTGCTGCCCATCACGCCCCTGCAGATCCTGTGGGTCAACATGGTCACGGCCGTGACGCTGGCGCTCGCGATGGCGTTTGAGCCGGGCGAGGATGACCTCATGGAACGCTCGCCCCGCCACCCCGACGCGCCCATCCTGTCCGCATACTTGCTCTGGCGCATCGGCTACGTGTCCGTCCTCATCGCCGCCGCTGGCCTCTGGCTTTTCTTCTATGAGATTGAACAGGGCCTGTCGCTGGAAGCTGCGCAGACCATCGCTGTCAACACGCTCGTAATGGGGCAAATCGTTTACCTCTTCAACACGCGGTTTATCTGGCGGTCTTCCCTCTCCGTCCGGCGCCTGCTTAGCAACCCTGTCGCCTGGGGCGTGGTGGGGGTGTTGGTCCTGCTGCAACTCGCCTTCACCTACGCTCCGTTCATGCACATAGCCTTCGGGAGTGCCGGCGTCGCGCTTGTCGACTGGGCCTGGATTGCTGGCGTGGGCGCGGTGGTGTTTCTGACGGTGGAGGCGGAGAAGGCCGTCGTGCGGTGGTGGCAGGGGTGACGGGAGGTTGGGCGTGTGGGCGAGGGGGCGAGGGCTGGGATCCACGGCGGGGCCTCGTTCCCGGGCCGACCGTGCGCTACGCCTCACAGCTCCGGCACTCCAGCAGCTTGCGGGAGAAGCTCTGCGCGGCATTCACGCCGTTCTGGTAGTAGAGCGACTTGATGCCCTTCTGCCAGGCAGCGATGTACAGCGCGTTGATGTCCTTCACCGGCACGGAGGCCGGGTCGATGGCCAGGTTGAGCGACTGCGACTGGTCGATGTGCTTCTGCCGACTCGCAGCCTGGTTGATGATGGTCATCTGGCTGATCTCGCTGAACGTCTTGAAGACATCCTTCTCGTGATCCGATAGCACGTCGAGGTGCTGCACCGAGCCATCGCGCAGCGCGATCCGGTCCCACGTCGCGGGCGTATCAGCCCCCTTTGCCTGCAGCAGCGCCTCCAGGTACGGGTTCTTGTACGTCACCTTGAGCTTGGCGCGGTCCTGTACAAAGTAATTGCTTTTGATCGGCTCGATGGACGGGCTCACCTGGCCCAGGATGAAGCTGCTGGACTTGGTCGGCGCGATAGCCATCGTGGTGGTGTTGCGCCGGCCGTACCCTTCCAGCACCTCCGGCTCGCCAAACCGCTCCGCCAGCTCGGCCGATGCCGCATACGAGCGCTCTTTAACGGTCTGCGCCACCGCCGCCCCGGTCAGGTTGGCCTCCGTCGACTCAAACGGGATCATGTGGGCCTGCAGATAGGAATGCCAGCCCAGCAGCCCGATGCCAATCGCCCGATGCCGACGGGCAAAGCGGACGGGGCGCTCCATGTGCTTGGTGCCGGAGGCGCGGTCGATAAACTCCTGCATCACCGCATCCAGGAAGAACGTGAGCGTCTCCACCGCCTCCGTGTCCTTCCACTCGTCGTAGTGCAGCACATTCATCGACGAGAGGCAGCAGACGAAGCTCTCTTCGTCGTTTGAGGGAAGCGCGATTTCGCTGCAGAGGTTACTCGCCTTCACATCGTAGCCCTTGTCCTTGTAGACCTGCGGCCGGCCGCGCTGCACGTTGTCCCGGAAGAGGATGTAGGGGATGCCCAGGTTCATGCGGGCCTGCAGCACCTTCGCCCACAGCGCGCGTTTCTCGGCGTCGCCGTCTACCATGGCCTGCATCCAGTCATCTCCCACCACCACGCCGTAGTACATCGTCTGAATGGTATCGCCTTCCGTCTGGATCTTCAGCCATTCGTGCACATCCGGGTGCTCAATGTCGATGTAGCCGGCGAAGTGGCCGCGGCGCGTCTCGCCCTGGCTCACCACGTTGATGATCTTATCGAAGAGCTGCGCGAAGGGGTACGAGCCATTCGACGTGCCGTTGTTGGTGATGGCGCTCCCGCGCGGGCGGATGTCGCCAAAGTACCCGCTCGTGCCGCCGCCCACCTTGGTCATCATGCCCACCTCGGCGTGGGTATCCAGAATGGCCTCCATGGAATCCCCGATGTACGAGCCGAAGCAACTGATCGGCAAGCCCCGGTCAAGCCCGAAGTTGGCCCAGACGGGCGAGGCAAGCGAGTAGTACCCGCGGCTCATATAGTCGAAAAAGCGATCACCGAAACCGTCGATGCCCAGGAGATCCTCCGCATGGTCGGCGATGGCGCGGACGCGCTCCTCAGGGCTTGTGCCGTCCAGGAGGTACCCGCGGCGTAAAAACGTGCGGGCGTCGTGGTTCAACCAGTCGAAGGGAGCGCGGTCGCGGGCTACAGCAAGGGTGGCCATACAGTACAAGGGTTCAGGGTTGGATAAAACGATACGGGGCAGTTACACAGGCCAAGGCATGCGGCTGGACGGCCCCGGAAGGCGGGCGGGAAGTGAGCAGCAATGATTCAGGCAACGACTGCTACGTAGCCTGTAAAACTGGCCGCCTAAAACAAGTCATCGCCGCTGACGCTCTGGGTCATCTTCGAGTACGCGGTGCCACGCTTCGAGAAGAAGTCGTTGCCTTTGGTCAGCAGGATTTCCTCGTAGAACCAGCGCGTTTCGGCCAGCAGGTCCTCCTGCACGTCGAAGATGGGCTCCACCTCCACATAGTCCAGCGAGGTGTTGAACTTGTCGCGCAAGAAGGCATCAATCACCGGCCGGGGCAGGAAGTCCAGCTCGCCCTCGGCAAAGATCCAGTCGAGCACGCGCTGCTCGGCGGCGTAGGCCCCGCGGCAGGCCTCCACCACGCGGGCATCGAACGCCGTCCCAAACCACGCCGGATGCTCTTCCCGCATCACGCGAATGAGCTCCACGCCAAACAGCCCGTGGATCTGCTCCTCTTTGGACGTCGCCTCTACCGCATTCGCGACGCCCTTGAACCGCTTCTCGTATTTATCGAACGAGAGCATAATCAAAAACTGACTGAACAGGCTCACATGTTCGATGAAGATACTAAAGAGCAGGATCGACAGCGCAAAGTCGCGTTCGTCGGCGCTATCGGCCGCCTGTAGCGTTTTTTCGAGATAGGCGATGCGCTCCATAAGCGCTGGGATCTGCTCTACCTCCTCAAATGCCTCGTTCAGCCCCAGCTTCTCCAGCAGGTGCGAGTAGGCATCGAGGTGGCGCACCTCCGACTCGGCGAAGGTCATCCCCACCGCGCCGACTTCCGGCACGGGGAGCCGCTTGTAGATGTCAGCCCAAAAGGTCTTAACCGAGACCTCAATCTGTGCGATGGCCAGCATCGTCTTGGTGATGATGCTGCGCTCCACGGGGGTACAGTTGACGTGGAAGTCCTGGATGTCGCCCTCAAAGTTGAATTCGTCGTGCACCCAATACGATTGCCGGATGGCGGTCTTGAACTCGAGCAGGTGCGGGTACTCGTAGGGTTTGAGGTTGACGCGCTTCTGAAAGATGGGCATGCAACGCGGGGTAGAAGAGAAAGAAACTGTTGAGGACCCCGGCGCGCCGCCAACAGCCACCACGTGCGCAACACATCGGTGCATGCGACCCTGCATTGAGCCTGCCAGCGGAGGGCTCCATCCTGTGCAATCGTGTACGGATGGCCCATCGGCGAAGGCGTAAGCCATCACCGGGCAGGAAAAAGCAGAAGTAGCACACAGTGATACGTGCGCGATCATGGCCCCAGGGCGCGTGGGGTGCACTGCGTTACCGGTGGGTAAGGCAGCAGACGATCGCTCATGCAAACGGGCATTCGGACTATAACCGTTGCGCGACAGTGCCGGAATTTCGCCGGGCTTCCCCCGTGAGGTAAGTGCTGCGGAATCAGTACGTTAGGCTGAAGCCCACAGGCTCACCGCCACACCACGACAGCGTGGCTTTTGCAGAGAGTACAACTGTGTCAAAACGTCTACCCTATCGTACGGCGCGGAGGCCAGAGAGTCAAGCAAATGTGGCTGGTCGAAAGAGCAGAGATGTGAGGCTCTCGCTACGAACGCACCGCCCCTGTTGCGCTGGCGCAAGACGCTACCTGACCGGTGCCTCGGAGGGCGTGCGAGCCTGGGCCAGACACCGCTCTGTGAGGGCTGCGACCGCTCCCATGCCGTCCACGTCGTGGGCCTGCTCCACATCGGGCGAGTAGTTGGAGGTCGTGTTGATGTCGTACGTCCAGGTTCGGCCCTCGGCATCTTCCACAAACTCAATCCCCGCCATGTCGATGCCCTCGCGCTGAAGCAGCGTTTTGTACTTGTCGATGAGCGTCGGGGGCACATCCTCCCGAAGCGCGAACAGCGACGCTGGCGCATCCGCATCGGGCGCAGCTTCCGTGCGGCAGGCGTCAGCCGGGCAGAGCTCGAAGCCCTCGGAGGTGTCGGAGGTGATGGCATAGAGCAACTCGCCATCCACAAATTCGCAGCGCGTGATGAAGGGCGCGGCCGGCTGGATGTATTGCTGCAGCAGCATCACGCCATCGGGCGGGACGTTGATCTGCCCCTGATCAAGTGCTTGCTCGAAGGCATCATGCGATTCAAAGAGCTGCACGCCCAGCCCTTTCCCGCCGCGGTTGTGCTTGGTGATGAAGGGCGTGGGGAAGCCAGCCGCGGCCGTACGCAATGCCGCTGCCCCGCCGGTCACGACGCGCGTGTGCGGCGTGCGGATGCCCGTCTGCTCCAGCGCGGCATGCTGCCGGGCCTTGCTGATTTCCAGCTCGAAGACGTGCGGCCCGTTGATGATGCGCCGCCCGTGGTGGTCGAGCCACGCAAGCAGGTGGCGGGTGTGCTCTACGCCCATCCCGTGCCCCCGCGTGTGCGACGACGGGCTCATCCGGTTGATGAACACCCCCGCCGGCGGCTCGCTCGTCACGTCGAAGTGCCCTTCGTTGACGAACCACTCCTCGAACGGTACCCCCTGTGCCTCCAGGGCCCGGCGCAGCGGCGGCATCCAGTCCTCGTTTTCGTAGATGATGTAGGCCTTCATAGCGACGATCGGTGATTGGTAGAATGGCTTTCGTCTGTTGCAACAACTATCCACCCGCCAGGATGCGTGGTGTAGCGTAGCGGCTCTACCGTAGCGGCCCTACCGTAGCGGCACCGCCAGCGACAGCGTCACCGCCGCATCCATGGCGGTACCGAGTTCGTCGGTCATGGGCACTTTTATCGTCAGGCCCGGCTCCACACCACCCGCCTTGGCCACCACCGAAGCGGCCAGCATCACCTGCGAGCGCTCCACGAAACCGGCAAACTCATTGGTCAGATGGGAAATACCAACGGCTCCTACGCCGGCCCGCAAATCGTCGTCCTCATACCACCCCTGCGCGGCGTAGCGCAGGACCAGGTCCGACCGGGCAGGTGCGTTGGCGCTGCGCTCGCCCGTAAACTGCCCGACCGCCCCCACGCGCCCCCGCAGGCTAAACGTCTCGTCCAGCGCCACCTGATAGTCGCCCGTAAGGCCAAGCGTGGTCGTGTGACTGAGGAAGGCATCGTAGCGATCGAGGTCGGCATGACGTCCGGCCAAGCTGCCTACGTTATCAAGCACATCGGACGCCGTGGGCAGTCGGCCATGCAGTGTGACGGTCAGGTAAGGGAAGAACCCATCATAAGACACAAAAAGTCCAACATTAGCTACCGTGGTTTCGCGGATATCATCGATCGTTTCCTCGTCGCGCCCCGGTTGGTCCGCTTGCTGCCCGTAGTGGCTGATGCCGAAATCGCCCCCCGCACGTAGCCCGGGGCGGAGCGTGGCCTGCCCGGTAAGGATCCACGCCGACGTAAGGGCCGTGACGCCGCTGGCATCAGTGAAAAGCGGCTTGTGCGCTTCCACCGTCAGCCCATCCATAGGCGTGGCCTGCGTCCATATCGGCTGCGCAGCCGCTGCCATGGGCGTCAATACAATGATCAGCAAACCGAAAAGCCAGCGCATAGGCAGAACCACCCGAGCAGTACACAAAAGCGCGAGGGGCGTCCACCCTGTGGCATCTCAAACGTTCCACTCGCAGCGGGGTGGGCAGCCCTACAATCAGCCACTCAGAGACTGTTTGGCAACCCCTAAGCACCAGAAGAGCAAAGGTATTGTGGGCTGTGGCCGGTATTCTGCCATTGACAGACACATGGGCACGAGCAGTCCAAAGCGCAACTGCGTGCGTGAAACCACAATGCCCCAATCCAGGAGAAGAGCAGGGCCTGTAGAGGGTTATGGATCCTCGATCGGGGTCGAGGATGACTTCGGGGAAAGCAAGGAGATCGTGTGACGCGCTATGTTTCGCTTACCACTTGGACAGATTCCGGCTCCACGCGCGCGGCCAATGACGCCAGACGGTACTTCCAGCCAGTCCAACGTTACCTTCCATCCGGTATGCCTGCGCCCTAACCAACCAGTCATCCTCGACTTGATCGAGAAACGAAGCGTAGCGACTAACGAAGTAATCCATACGATGTGGGCGTATGAGGCGATTTAGCACCCCAAGGCAGGAGACTTCCGGAGCAGCAGCCCTCTGGAAAAGCTCATTTGAGGGGTCAAAAGAACGCACCAAACGGCTTCTGAGGCTACCACACAAACACACGCACCCCAAAGCGCAGCCCGAAAATATTATTGCTCGTATCCTCAAGGTCAGCTTCGAGAAAGCCTTCGCCGGTGAGCGCCACATTGCGCGACACCATCCAGGCCACACCGGCTGAGGCATTGCCACGGTACAGTTCCTGATCGCCCCCCACCACCAGCGCGGAGGTACTGACGTACGGGTAGACCGAGCGATCGGGCCCGCCGAAGTAATAAGAAAAGGCCGGCCCAGCGCCAACAAACACATTCGACTCATCGCCAATTCCTGCGGCCTGAAAGAGCACGCTTCCTCCTACGGCAACGTTGGGCGTGACGAAATACTGTGTGGACGGCTGAATCCTTAGATCCCACCTCCGGTCGTCGCTAAAACTTGACGACTGACTGGTAAGTGACGCCGTCCCGCCAATAATCATGCTCCCGCGGTCGATGGCGTAGTCTTGAGCCGAGGCAGAAGGCGCGATAGCAGCTGCGATAAGAAAAGCGGCTGCGACGAAAATTACAGCGAGATGCGTGCGCATAGGACGTGTCAGCAGTAATGGAAGAAGCTATCCGAAAATACATCTGTACTCGTGAGGTAGGCGCCGCGGGATTACCAAAGGTAACATGTAGCCGATGTGTTTTCTGTTGTGTTGACAGAGGGCGCGGTGTCAAGTAGAGAATTCCGGTACACGGGCCCAAGCCCACGGCTTCATTTTCTACTGATTTGTGTGTACCTTAGTAATGCTATCTTGCCGCCATCTACTCTTTTGTTGCCATGGAACTCCAGGCTCCCCACACCTCCGCCGCGCGTCCTCGCCCCGAGCGTCTGGCCCTTTTGGAACGGTTGCAGGATGCGTTCATCGGCCTGGATACCACCTATCCACGGGCTGACGGGGTGGAACAGCGGCGGATTTACCTCGACAGCGCCGCCTCCAATCTGTGCTGGCAGCCGGCGTGGGAGACCGCGCAGGAGGCCCTCGCGCACTACGCCAACACCCATTCGCACCTACATCATGGCGCGCGCATCATGACGGCGGCGTACGACGATGCGCATCAGGCGGTGCTTGACTTTGTGGACGCGCCCGAAACATATACCGCTATCTTCTGCGGCACCGGCGTGACGGGCGGCCTCAACCGGATGGCGCGGCTGCTGGCCGAGCGGCGCCCCGAGCGCGATGTGGTCATCACCACCATTATGGAGCACCATGCCAACGACTTACCCCACCGCAAGCATGTGGGCGAGGTCGTGCACGTGCCTGTGGAAAAGGATGCCGACGGCGAAGCCGGGAAGGTATGCATGGACCATCTGCGGCAGGCCGTGGAAACGCACGCCGACCGCCTCAACTACATTGCCATCACTGCCGCCTCCAACGTCACCGGTATTCTCAACCCCATCCATGAAATTGCAAAGCTGGCGCATCAGCACGGGGCGCTCGTCGTAGTTGATGGGGCCCAGGCGGCCGCCCACATGCCCCTCTCCGTACAGGGCGCAGCAGCCGACGAAGCCATTGATGTGTTGTGCCTCAGCGGCCACAAGATCTACACGCCGGGCAGTCCGGGCGTGATCGTGGCGCGCAAAGCCCTCTTTGCCGGGCTGGAGCCACAGGAGGTGGGCGGCGGCATTGTGGATTTTGTAGACACCACCCGCTATGACATCATGGGTACCCTCCCCGAGCGCGAAGAGACGGGCACGCCCAACCTGCCGGGCAGCATCGCCCTCGGCGCCACGCTGCGCCTCCTGCAGCACATAGGGATGGACGTAGTGGAGGAAGATGAGCGTGCGCTCACCCAGTACGCCCTCTCAGCGTTTGAGGCCATCCCCGGGCTCCATCTGTATGGCTCGCACCGGCTGGAGGTGGCCGACCGCATCGGGGTGCTTACCTTCAACCTGCACGATCTGCCGCATGGCCTCGTCACGGCGGCGCTCAACGACTACTTCGGCATCGCGGTGCGCAACGAGTGCTTCTGCGCACAGCCATTTGTGCGCCAGCTTCTGGGCATCAGTGATGAGCACGGGGTGGCGCCGCCCTCCTGCTTCGACACGTGCAGCGCCGATGCGCAGCCCGGCATGGTGCGCGTCTCGCTGGGCCTCTACAACACCGAGGCCGACATCGACGCGTGCGCCGACGCCCTGCGCTACCTCGCGGCCCACGCCGACGCGATCCAGGAACAGTACGTGCCCGTGCCCGACGGCAGCGGCGACTGGCACCATCGTACCTTCCACGTCCCGCCGGAGCAACGCTTCAGCATCGACGGGGCCCTTGAGCGCTGGCTCCGTTGAGTAGCCCAGCAACGATCCGTAGTGCGCACTGTGGTAGACACTACCGTGGACACCAACGTCTGATCTTGCCGTCAGCGTACCGGTGAACCCTTCCGCCGGCGCCCCTACAAGCGGCCTCAGCCACACCTGTAGGCCCGCTGGGCGCCCGTTCCCATAGGTTTTGTGAGATTGGTCCGAAATTTGTCGCTGTAACTACTGCGACAGCACGCGTACCAACGAGTGCCTCTTGATCATCAACCTCCTGGAGCCCATGTCTGACACTGCCTCTCCGCACCGCCAGTCCGGGCTCGCGCACGTCCTCCATCGCTACATTACAGGGGACGTTGCCCGGCCCTTCCTCGACCGCGTCATGCGTCTGCTTGATGCCAGCGATGCCACCCCTACCGAACGCTCGGCACTCGCGGCCTTTATGGGCGACGCTGTGCAAGACGTCGACCCCGCACGGCTGAAGCTGCCCCGGCTCAAAGAGCTGGAGATGATTCTTGCCGAGACGCGCCGCGCATAGCGCGATCCGCACACACCATGCAGCCCATGATGTAACACCATCGGCCGCTGCGCTACTGACATTTCCCAACCGGCTGGTGGAATGCCTCCTGCGGCCGGAAGGGAACGAGGGACGGACCTGGTGGGAGTCCGTCCCTTTTTTGTTTTTATGATTCCCGCACGATAGCGAAACCTCCCCTCTGCTGTAGCTTTTCTGCGCTACAGTGTACCTCTCGAGCCCCGTTACGTCTCCCCTCCCGCTATGGCCTCGGACCGCTGGACCCGCGTAATGGCGCTTCTTGACGAAGCCCTGGACTGCCCGCCCGACGAACGCCAGTCTTTTCTGGACCACGCCACCGACGACCCGGCCCTCCGCACCCGGGTGGCGGCTCTGCTGGCCGCCGCCGATGATCCTATAGACTGGCTGAACGACGGGGTGGCGGGCCTCGGCGAGCCGGCGCTACAAGAGGCGGCAACAGATGCTGCTGAGGCGGCCCGCCACGAAGGCGAGCGGTTTGGGGCGTACCGCCTCGTTGAGCGTATCGCCCATGGGGGGATGAGCATCGTCTACCGCGCCGAACGCGTGGACGGCGCGTATGAGCAGGAGGTGGCGGTGAAACTGCTTCCTCACTACTTCGAGAGCGAGCGCCACGTGCAGCGGTTTCAGGCCGAACAGCAAATGCTGGCCCGCCTGAACCATCCCCATATTGCCCGGCTGCTGGATGGCGGCGTTGCCGAAAATGGGTGTCCCTACCTTGTGATGGAGTACGTAGACGGCGTACCGATCACCACGTACTGCGCGCAGGCGGCCCTACCGCTCCGGGCACGCGTGCGGCTGCTGCGCACCGTGACCGCCGCCGTACAACACGCGCATCAACAGCTCATCATTCATCGCGACCTGAAGCCTGCCAATATCCTGGTTACCGCCGACGGGCAGGTGAAACTGCTTGACTTTGGTATTGCCAAGCTGCTACAGACAGACGCAGAACCCGCTGGCGGCCTACAGACGCGCACCGGCGAGCGCTTGCTGACGCCAGCGTACGCTGCTCCCGAGCAAGTTGCAGGCGACCCGGTAAGCACCGCCACGGATGTGTACCAGCTCGGTATTATAGGCTACGAATTGCTGACGGGCGTCCGTCCATTTCAGCATGATGAAAAGAGTCCTTCAGCTATTGCGCGGGCGGTGATCGAGGACACCCCAACGAAGCCCTCCACCGTCGTAACCACCCCCCAGCCGTCTGCTGAGCCATCGGCGCGGCAGCCAGGGTCGGCGGAACGCTGGGGCCGCAAGCTTCGCGGCGACCTCGACACCATCATCCTGAAGACGCTGCGCAAGGAGCCGGACCGGCGCTACACCTCAGCGGAGGCGCTCGGCGAGGACCTCACGCGCTACCTGCAAAACGTCCCGGTGCGGGCCCGCCGCTCGACCGTCCGGTACCGCACCCGCAAGTTTTACCAGCGCCATCGGGTGGGGGTGGCCGCCAGTGCAGTGGCCCTGTTGCTGATCGCGGGCCTCATGCTGGGCCTCCTTCATCAGCGTAACCTCGCCCTGGACGAGCGGGATCGCGCCACACAGGAGCAGGCCACGTCTGAACAGGTCGCCAACTTCCTGGTGGGCGTGTTCGAGGCCAGCAATCCGTTTGGCCGCACCCTCTCGGCGGAGGAGCCTCAGGCCTCCGAGCTGCTTGAGCGCGGGATGAATGAGGTGCAAGCGTTGGAGAGCCAGCCGGCGGTACAGGCCGACCTGCTCCATGCCATGGGGCGGGCGTATACCGGACTGGGAGATTACGCCACGGCCGACTCCCTGCACCTGCGGGCGCAAACGCTTCGCCAAGACCTGTTCGATGCTCCCCATGAGGCACTCGCACGATCGCTGAGCCTCCGTGCCGTCATTGCCGAAAAGCAGGGGGATTACGCTGCCAGTGAAGCCTTCACCCGCGAGGCCCTGTCCATGCTCGAAGCGCTCCACGCATCGCCTCATCCGGGGATCGCCGAAAACCTGCATGGCCTGGCGCTGGCCCGAAAGGAGCAGGGGGACTACGCGGCTGCCGACTCGCTGTACGAGCGCGCCCTCGACATGCGACGCGCACTGCATGGGGACGTGCATGAAGACGTGGCCTCTACCCTCACAAGCCTCGGCATGGTGCGGCACGAACAGGGACGACATGCCGACGCCGAGGTGCTGCATCGTGAGGCCTTTGCCCTAAACGAGCAGGTGTTCGGAGCCCACCACCCACAAACGGCCATTAGCCTCAACAACATGGCCATGGCTGTGGAGAACCAGGGCCACTACGCCGTGGCGATCCCGCTGTACCGACAGGTCCTCGACGTCCAGAGAAACTATTTGGGCGAGGCGCACCCCACAACGGTAACTTCGCTGAATAACCTCGCGGTGGCGGTGGAAAAAAGTGGCGACTTGGACGCCGCAGAACCGCTGAAGCGGGAAGCCCTGGAGCGACGGCGAGACGCCCTGGGCGCTGACCACCCGCGGATGGCGGCGGCCTACAACAACTTCGGGGTGCTCCTGCACAAGAAAGGAGACTACCCGGATGCCCTGCGGTACTTTCAGCAGGCGATCGACGTGCTTGAGCCCGCCGTTGGCCTGGATCATCCGTACGTCGCCTTTACCGAGGGCGGGATGGCCCGGGCACATCGCGCGCTGGGTAACCTCTCACAGGCCACAGCCTTGGCCAGCACGTCGCTCGAAAAGATCGAGGAACACCTCGGGCCGGATCATCCGCGGACAGCGGCGGCCAAGAGCATCTTGGGGCAGATCCGGACCTCAGCTGGCGCTTATGACGAGGCGATCGTCCTGCATGAGGAAGCCCTTGCCCTGCGCCGCGCTACGCTGGACCCCGCGCACCCTGACATTGCCACCAGCCTGTCGCATCTGGCAACCGCCCTCGCGGAGACGGGCCGCTGTGCGGATGCCGAGCCGCCGTTCCAAGAAGCGCTGGCGCTGCGCACCCAGGCGTTCGGAAGCGATGATGTGCGCACGGCCCGGACCGCCAGCGGCCTGGGGCAGTGCCTCCTGGCGCGCGAGGCCTATGATGAGGCGGAACCGCTGCTCCTGCAGGCGCTCACCGTGCTTGAGGAGGCGCCCGACAGCCAGGTGAGCGCCTGGAACGCTACCATCGATGGACTGGCCACCATCTACGAAAACCGAGATCAGCCCGACGCGGCGGCGCAGTACCGGGCCGCCGCTCGGCCCTTTATCGACTGATGAGGGCACCGATGCTATTGGAACCGCTACCAATCGGCTGCCCCTGAAGCAACCCAACCAGGATGGCACGGTAAGAAAATAGCACCTCTCCCTCAGTACATAGCCTCTATTCGTTCATGTCTTTTCCCGACCGCGTCTATCTTTGCGAAGTGGGACCCCGTGACGGGTTTCAGTTCGAGGACACGTTCATCCCGACCGACCGCAAACTCGACGCCATCAACCGGCTGGCTGCCGCTGGGCTGCGTCGCATCCAGGTGACCTCCTTCGTGCATCCCGACTGGGTGCCACAGATGGCAGACGCCGAAGCCGTGTGCGCCGGGCTGCCCTCCCGTACCGACGTACTTTTCACCGGTCTTGCCCTCAACTTAAAGGGAGTTGAGCGCGCCTCAGAAAATGGCCTGGAGGTGGTGGATCTTTCCATTGCCACGCACGACACCCACAGCCGAGCCAACGCCAACATGCCGCTCGACGAAGCCATTGCGCAGGGCGAGGCGATGGTGAAGCGCGCGCAGGCCCTGGGCATGCAGGCCCAGATGAACCTCCAAACCGTGTTCGGCTACCGCGACCCCGGCGACACGCCCGTTCCGCACGTCGTCGATATGGCGAAGCGCTTTGCAGACCTCGGGTTAGAGTCGCTGGCGCTATCTGACTCCACCGGCATGGCCGACCCGGTCATGATCCGCGAGCGCGTAGAGGCCGTGCAGGCCGTGATTGGTGACACCCCGCTTGTCCTTCACTTGCACGACACCCGGGGCTCCGGCATCGCCAACATGATGACCGCGCTGCAGTGCGGCGTTACGCGCTTTGATACGTCCATGGCCGGGATGGGCGGCTGCCCCTTCATCCATGGCGCTGCAGGCAACATTGCTACAGAAGATACCGTCCACCTGCTGGAGCAGATGGGCATGGCGACGGGCATCGACTGGCGGGCCGTCGCGGAGGCATCCCTCACCATAGAGGGCGTGCTTCGGAAGCGCTTTCCCGGTAAGCTTCACCGCCTGCTGCAGCGTGCGGCCGAGCAGCCCGTAGCTTGAGCGGCATCCTGCTTCCGAAGTCCCCCTGCGATCCACCGCTACATGTCGCGCACCAGGCGCATCAGGTCGAAAGCGGTAATCAGCCCTTTCAGCTCGCCGTCTTCCGTGACGAGCACGCGGTGAATGCGATGCTTCAGCATGGTGTCGGCCACGCGCTGAACAGTGGCCCCGACGTCTACGCGATGCACGCCGGTCGTCATCACGTCGCGCACGGTCGCGTCTGGCTCTTCTTGTATGCGAAGCGTCACCAGGTCCTCCTCGGCATAGGCGTCATCTGCTGATGCGTGGTACGACCGGGAAAAGCCAAACCGGCCGACGCCTTGGCCTGTTGCCTCGGCAGTGTACTCCGCAATGTCGGTGATAGATACCACACCGACGAGGAACCCGTCGTCGTCAACCACCGGCGCCCCGGTAATCACGTGCTGCTTAAAGAAGGTGGCGAGCTGCTCTACGGGCCAATCGGGATGCGCCGTCTGCACATCCGTGACCATCAATTCATGGGCCGTAAGGGTTGAGGTCCTTTTAGGGGTAGACATAGCTCTGAAGGGATCGATGAAAGAGGATACGATCACCTGCACTATACCATACGATGCAGCGCCAGAGAGGTGACAGACCCTGTGTGAAGGTTCGCTCCATTCCAACCGCAGCTTATGAGCCGGGGAATATGCAAACTTAGTTGAAAAGTGGGGAGAAGGAGTTCGGCCCCGGTGATGTCATTCGTGCTGCTTACTCGTTGGTTCGCGGTCGTGCTCTTGTATCGCTGCCTTCAGGGCTTCCTGCAAG
>LFFM01000432.1_pt1 | contig 29041 bp, 28 predicted proteins | sample 643131 | NCBI WGS metagenome assembly LFFM01 (sample SAMN03777445, study PRJNA286221) | soda lake metagenome | biome: soda lake; feature: Kulunda steppe; material: water; isolation source: sample Tc-Br brine of Tanatar trona crystallizer | place: Russia: Kulunda steppe | collected 2011-07
CTGAAAGAGTATCATGGATGTGGTAGTAATTGCTGGTCGCTTCAAGCGCGGCTTTGGACCCAGCGTACTGCTGGGCAAAGTCGTCGAGGTTCGCGTTTTCGACGCGAACCTCTTCGACGATCTCACCGTTTTCGTTCAATACTGCGATTTGTGAGTACCGTTTGTGTACCTCGATTCCAATAAACATTGGACTCACCTTGGAACGCCGGTGCGTGAAACAGAGATTCACCTATACGAGCTTTCCCGACTGCCGCTCCCGGCGGCAGTCGGGCTGTAATGCCCAGAACTCGGCTTCCTACGCACTCGGACCAGTCAGCACCACGTGCTCTCGGGCACGGAATACAGCTCGGTCTCTTGCGTCCCATACTTGTTTCACGCTCTCATGGGATAGCAGAATTTCCATCGAGTCAGTACGCAGTTCATATCAGTTCTAAAGTATTTCAACAGAGCCGATTTTTTAACTGCTCTACAGCTTTCGATCCAACTGTCGAGCACGTCAACCTTTCAGGCACTGTATCCAGATTCGAGAAGCGTTTCCACGCGATAGCAACCAGAAGCATAGCCAAAGATACAATAGTTTAGGCTACAATAGTTGGAGCTACACTATCGGAGATCATGTGAGGAAGGGAGACAAACAGCTGCTAATGGCCGAGTTCGTCAACCGGGAAGAAGAACTCGCGCGCTTGCGAGAACTCTATGTGAGCGACGAAGCGGAACTCGCTGTCGTGTGGGGCCGTCGCCGGATCGGTAAGACGAGACTGGTTGCAGAATCGATCCGCGAGCGGGACGACGCAGTGTATCACCAGGCGACGGAGACGACATCGAAGGCCCAACTCGACGCCTTCGTGACCGACGCGAGTGAGACGTATCCCGACATCGAGCGTCTCCAACGTGACTGGGAAACACTTCTGGACTATCTCATCGATCAGGACGCGATCATCGTTCTCGACGAATTCCCGTACCTCGCTGACGCTGACGAGGAACTTCCATCGTTGATTCAGCGACTGTGGGACCACAGCGTCGGGGACTCCGCGACGACACTCGTCCTTACCGGATCGGCGATCGGGATGATGTACGACCTCACACTCGATGGACGCGCCCCACTGTACGGTCGGATCTCACAGAATCCCAGCGGGAAGTTTCCGATCGACCAACTCGACTTCGGGGCAGCGATGGAGTTGTTCCCCAACTACAGTCCCGAGGAACAGGTGTTCGCGTACGGGGTCTTTGGAGGCGTTCCCCACTACCTCCAGGCGGTCGTTGACACGCAGTCGCTTGACGAGAACATCACGCGAACGTTACTGCACCAACAGGGCAGCCTCCACGAGGAGCCCGAGTTGATCCTCCGAATGGAGGTTGACGAGGTGAATCGGTTCTTCGCTATTCTCGAAGCGATCGCTAACGGGAACCGCACGCGGAACGAAATCGCCAGCGATGCAGGCATCGACGCGAACAGTTCGAGTTACTACCTCGACCGACTGGAGGACCTGGAACTCATCGAACCCGACTATCCCGTGACGGCGGATCCGACGCGTAGTCGGAAACGTCGGTATCGGATCAGTGACCACCTCTTTCGCTTCTGGTTTCGGTTCGTTCACGGCCGTGGTGGTCGATACGAAATGTACGGCGACACGGCGTATAGTGAACTCGTCGAGCCCGAACTCCCGAACTTCGTCAGTGACGTCTTCGAGCAACTTTGTCAGCAGGCCGTCCCCGCGTTGTATTCCGACTTGACGTTCACCGAGCGACCGGGACGCTGGTGGCACCGAGAACACGAGATAGACGTTGTCGGGCTCACTGCCGAGGGAACGCTTCTCGCAGGCGAAGCGGAGTTCACGAACCAGCCCGTTGGATACACCGTACTCTCTCGACTCCAGGAAGAGGCCAATCAGATCGATTGGACGCCGCCAGCTGGTGGAGAGCCCGACTACGAATACGCACTGTTCGGTCGAAACGGGTTCAAACAATCAGTTCGAGAGGCAGCCGACGAAGAGGACACCCTTCGACTATTCGCCCTTGAAGATGTTATAGACGTACTCGATCAAAAGCCACCGTAACATGGCATCGGCTGGTCAATTCAGATCCGCTCGCTCGCGTAATTCCTCGACCGACAGATCAAGAATCGCCTCTTTATCCTCCTGACCGACAGATCAGGAATCGCCTCTTTATCCTCCTGACCGACAGATCAGGAATCGCCTCTTTATCCTCCTGGGGGACCGCTCGGCCATGAAATTCAGCGAGTTTCTCTTTCCAGTGGTTGATCCAGGAGCCGAACACATCGTCGAAGGCAGCTTCCGGATCGTCCGCAGCTCTGGCTTCTGTGATCCCTTGCTGGATCATTCCTCACCGCGGGCGCGCCTGAACGTCTCCAGAGCCTCCTCGCGACGTTCGGCGTGGTCGACGATCGGGTCGGGGTACTCCGGGGCCAGTTCGCGGCGCTTCCGGACGGGGAGTTCGTGCCAGGAGTGGATCGCGTCGGCCGGGACGCCGGCGAGCGCCGGGACGTACTCGCGGACGTACTCGGCGTCGGGGTCGTACCGCTCGCCCTGGGTCATCGGGTTGAAGATCCGGAAGTACGGCTGGGCGTCCGTGCCGGTGGACGCCGCCCACTGCCAGCCGCCGACGTCGTTTGCCGTCTCGTGGTCGGCGAGCTTCCGGCGGTACCAGTCGTACCCCTCCCGCCAGTCGATCAGCAGGTCCTTGGTCAGAAACGAGGCGGCGATCATCCGGACGCGGTTGTGGACGTACCCTTCCCGTCGGAGCTGACGCATTCCGGCGTCGACGATGGGGTACCCCGTCTCCCCGCGTTTCCAGGCGGCCAGTCCTTCGGGGTCCGTTCGCCACTCGATTCCCTCCTCGTACTCGTTGAAGTTCTCGTGGACGGTTTCGGGGTTGAAGTGGAGGACGTGGGCGTAAAACTCCCGCCAGGCGAGCTGTGACTGGAACTCCTCGACTGCCTCGCGTTCGGCCTCGTCGTCGGCCCCCTCGAGTGCCGCGACCGTCGCGGCGTACACCTCTCGGATCCCGATCGTTCCCCACTTGAGGTGAACCGACAGCCGGGAGGTCCCCTCTCGTGTCGGATAGTCGCGATCCTCGTCGTAGCGGTAGATCGGACCGTCGACGAACGCCTCGAGACGATCCCTGGCGGCTCCGGGACCCACTTCCGGAGGGTCGGCTTCCGGCTCCGGAAAGCCCAGATCGGCCGCCGACGGGAGCGGATCGCCCGAGACGTCCGCGAGGTCGCCGGCCGTCGGCGCTCCGATCGGCTCGGCTTTCTCCCGGTCGCGCCACTTCTTCCAGAAGTAGCTGTAGACGGAGTAAAACTCCCCCTGGTTTGGCGTGATCGAACCGGGACCGTGGAAGATGGCGTCCCGGTGGCTCTCCGCCTCGAGCCCCGCCTCCTCCACGGCGGCTCTCACGGCCACGTCTCGGTCGGCGGCGAGCCCGCTGTAGTCGTCGTTCCAGCCGACCCCCTCGGCGCCGAGGTCGACGGCCAGTTCGGGGAGCACCTCGCGAGGATCGCCGGCGAGGACGACGAGGTCGCTGCCCCGGTCGCGGTACCGCTCGCGGAGGGCCGCGAGCGCCGAGAGCAGGCCGGAAATCCGGATCGGCGAGGCGTGCTCGAGGACGGCGTCGTCGAGGACGAAGACGGGGACGACGGGCTCCCGGTCGGCAGCCGCCGCCAGCCCCCGGTTGTCGGCGAGCCTGAGGTCGCGCCGATGCCAGTGGACGTACATGCCAAGGGGTTCGACGCCGGAACCGAAAGGGTGTGGATTCCGGCGACCGATCCCGGCTCACTCCCCGCCGGGACGGACGCGACCGAGACGCGAGGCGACGTACAGCCTGGTCGAGGCGAGGATCCCCTCGACGGTGTAGTTGACGCCGACGTAGACTGCGAGCGCGGCGAGCAGCGTCCCCGCGACGACGTCGGAGAGCCAGTGGATGCCCAGATACATCGTCGAGAGGGCGACGCTGATCGCGAAGACGGCCGATACCGGCACCCAGAGGGGGTACTCCTCGCGGGTGTGCCAGGCGAGAAAGAGGACGGTCATCGACAGCGACGTGTGAAGCGAGGGGAAGACGTTGATCGGCTGGTTGACCGAGTGGGTGAGATAGCCCGCTCGCGGGAACGCCTGGTAGAGCACCCCCTCGAAGATCACCGGATCGAAGTTTCGCGGACCGTAGGCGATAACGAGCACGTAGAAGACGAGTCCGATGGCGTAGTTCGCCGTGTACGCGAGCACCAGCGTCGAGAGCCAGTCGGGCCGGTCGAGCGAGAAGTAGGCGATAAACGGGAAAATCAGGAGAAACGCGTAGCCGTAGATGTACACGAACACGAAGAAGGCGGTCGCGCCCTCGGTCTGGAACGCCTGGAGGAACTCGACCGGGTTGGTCCCGAACAGCGTCCGTTCGAACTCGAAGATAAGCGGCGTGAGGTTGCTCCCGATCACGCGCCAGGAGAGTCGCAGCGTGGCCTCCTGTGTCGACCACCGGAGGAACAACACCACCACGAGCGCCGCGAGCGGGACGCTCACCGCCCCGAACCGCCGACGGAAGTCACCGACTGCTTCGGCGAACCGCCGCGGTCCGACGATGACGAGCGTCGCGGTTGCGAGCATCGCGCCCACGACGAGCGCGAGTTCGGCGACGACACCGAGGAGCGCCATTTCGAGGCGATAGGTGCTCGATGGGATTAAATCTCCCGTGTATCGTCAGCCCGCGATCGCCCCGGCGTCGTCGAGCCCTCGACGGGTCGCGGTCCACACGAACGGGGCTCGGTTCGGGCGTCGACCCCGCCCGGTTCAGTTCGAGAACATCGATCCCAGCTGCTCGCGCCACTCGACGATGTCGACGACGTCCGCTTCGATTTCGGCTATGTCCTCCTCGAGGCGTTCGACTGCCGACTCGAGGTCGGACTCGACGTCCTCGACGGCCGACTCTAAGCCCTCGAGTTCCGTGTGCGCCGAGTGGAGGTCCTCGTCGACGGCTTCGAGGCGTTCGTCCGTCGCCTCGAGGTCGGATTCGATGGCCTCCGTCCGCTCGGTCAGATCGTCGACGGCGTCGTCGACGGTGCGTTCGGTGTCGTCGATTCGTTCGTCCATCCCGTCGAGCCGATCGCCGAACTCGGCGATCTCGTCGCTGAACTCCTCGATGAGCTGTTCGCCGGTGCCGTTCTCGTCGAGGAAGCGCTCGATCGCGTTCGCGTAGGCGGCGACCTCTTCGACCCGCGTCTGGAGGTGGTCGATCCGCGCGCCGTCGCTCGTCGACAGCTCGCCACCGAGCTCCGAGCGGAGGGCCTCCAGATCCGACTCCGCGGGCTCCCCCTCGCGGAGCTCCTCGGCGAGCCGGGCGACGAGCGAGCCGTCCGTCGGGACTGTGGCGGTCGCGTCGATCGGCTCGTCCACTTCTTCGTCGTCCTCCGTCTCCTCGGCCACGTCCACTTCTTCGTCGTCCTCCGTCTCCTCGGCCACGTTCGGTTCGATGGTTCCTTCCGGCTCGTCAGTCTCGGTTGCGTCCACGGGTTCCTCGTCGGAATCAGCCGCCTCCCCGTCGGTCGTCTCGAGGTCGAGCTCGATCTCCGGTGGCTCCTCCCCGTCGGACTCCACGGGCTCTTCCTCGGTGGTCGGCTCCGCGACCTCCTCCTCGTCGAATCCGAGGTCGATCTCCGGAACCGTCTCGTCTTCCTCGTCGTCTTCGACGTCGACCGGTTCGGTGTCGACGTCCTCCAGATCGAGGTCGAGGTCCTCGGCCGCCTCGGCCGGGGATTCGGCTTCGGCGTCGTCCTCGAGCCCGGGGACGGTGTCGGTTTCGCCGGTCAGCATGTCCTTTACGACCTGGTTTCGGTCCTCGGAGAGGACGCCGTCCTCGACGGAAGGGGTCGACTCGCCGGCGTCTCCGTCGACGTCGGCGTCTGCTATCGTCGGCTCGGTGAGAAACGCGTCGACGTCCCCTTCGTCCTCGAGTCGGATTCCGTAGACGGTCGTCAGCGTCTCGTCCGGTTCGACGGTGCCGGAGAACTCGACGTGATGATCCTGGAACGCCGTCCAGGAGTCGCTGTGATACTCCGGGTGGAAGCCGACGTTCTCCATCGGGAACGAGTCGGGGATCGACTCGGCCAGCCGGAAGCTCACGGGCGAGTCGTGGTCGGACTCGATGTCGAATCGGATCACTGGGACAGGAAACTCCTCGCCGGAGTATGACTTTCGGACCGTCAACCCCTCCTCACTGACCTCGATCGTCTCGTCTGTCTCCGCGCTCTCGCTCATGGAGCGAGGTTGAGTCACTACTACTATAAATGGAACGGGCGATTCGACGGGAGGAGACCGTCAGCGATCACGTCGACGACCGAGTGTCAGACACCGAGCCGGTTCGGAGATCGGTACGGTCGCCGATCTCGAGGAGTTCGAGATGCCGGGGGTACTCGAAACTCCGTACGTGCTGGTGGAGGGCCGTCGGATCGGCGGTGAGTCCACGCCACATGTCCCAGTGGCTCGGTACCAGCGTCTCGAGCCGGAGGGTGGCTGCGGCCTCGACGAGCTGATTCTCGTCGTTGTACCAGCGGGTCCGTTTCGGCTCGCGGCTCTCCTTGTCGGGGATCATCCCGACCGTGCCGAACGCGAGGATGCCGAGGTCGAGGTCGTAGACCTCCCCCAGTCGCTCGAACTCCGCGGTCGGTTTCGTGTCCCCGCCGTGGAACACCGTCCCGGCGTCGTGCTCGAAGACGTAGCTCACCGGCTGTTCGGCGTCCGGATCGTTCGCGACCTCGACGTGGATGGCGAACTCGCCGATCTCGACGGTCTCGCCCTCGGCGACCTCGCGAAGCTGGCCGTCCTCGAGACCCCACTCCTCGCTCCAGCCGCCCTCGTGGGCGACCTCGACGCTGGCCTCTGGTCCGTAGAACCGCGCGCCGGTGTTCGCGAGGATCGGCGCCTGGCTGGGGCCGTGGACGTGGTCGGTGTGTTCGTGGGTCACGAGGACGGCGTCGGCCTCGGCGACGTCGGTGGGGTCGAACGGTACCGGGATCATCCGGACCGTCCGGGGTGGGTCGCCGAGCCCGAGGTAGGGGTCGACGAACAGCGTCGTTCCCCCGCTGCCTTTCAGGACGAAGCCGTTGCAGCCGAGATACCAGACCGCCACGCCGTCGGGCTCTGCGAACTCGATCGCCCGCACCAGCCAGTCTCCCCAGTCGCTTTCGACCATGGCCGCACCTGTGTGGGTTAGCCAGTAAGCGTTGTCGGTGTGGCTCCGACGGGGCCGAAGGCGTGTCTTCGGTGTGGCTCCGACGGGGCCGAAGGCGTGTCTTCGGTGTGGCTCCGACGGGGCAGAAAGCGCGTCCCGGGTGGGGGTCCCAGGAGTCAGGACGCGACGGGGACGTCCGTCACCAGGTGCCGTGGAAGGTGTCGAACGAGAGGCTGTCGAGGGGTTTCTCGCCGATCGCGATCCGGTACTCCCCGGGGGTGAGCATCGGCTTGTGGAACTGCGGGCCGTCGTCGGTCGTGATCCGGGGACAGCCGGTGTTCACGTAGGCGTCGACGTCGAAGTTCCGCAGGCGATCGGGGGTGATCTCGTCCAGCGTGATGAGATAGGCGTCGTCGTTGCTCGCGAGGATCTCCTGGGCCTCTTCCCAGCGTCCCTGGCCGATCTTCGTACAGAAGATCACCCCCCACGTCTCGGCGTCCATCGCCCGGTGGACGGCGCCGTAGCGCTGTTTCAGGAACTTCTCCGTGTCGGCGACGGTGACGACGTTGTTGACGGGGTCGGCGATGACGACGTGTTTCTCGGGGTGTTCCATCGCCAGCCCGAGCGGGTGGAACTTCCCCCCACCGACGTACAGCACCTGATCGACGGGCAGGTCGGCGCTCGCGTAGTTACAGCCGAGCACCTGCCCTTCGTGGGTGAGCCGGTCGTCGCCACGGCGGCTGTGGACCGCGTAGCCCTGCTCTTCGAGGAACTCGCGCATCTCCCCGTAGCGGTTCATGTGCTGGGCGGTCGTGACGAGGCCGAGGTCCGGCGTCTCGGTCGGCGGCTCGAGGGTTTCGAGGGCTTCCTCGATGATCGGCGTCACCTCGACGTTCGAGAACAGGGGGACGTAGATGATCTTCTCGGACTCTTTCATCGGCGAGTGGCCGAAGTGAACGAAGACGTCCGTCCGTCTCATCAGGTAGGTGTCGAGGTCACAGGCACCGTAACAGGGCTGGCCGGAGAGCATCACCGTCACGTCCTCGCCGAGACGGTCCCGGAGGTCGTCTACCACCTTCGGCCCGCGCCGTTTCAGCCCCTCGGGGAACTGGAGGCCGACCGTCTCGGCGTCCCGCTGGCAGACGGCGTCGACGATCCGGTCGAGTTCGTAGTCCCACTCGCGGTCGTGTTTCAGCCGCATCCCGGTGTTCCGGAGGTCCCCGTCGCCGAACGACTCCTGGCTCATTGGACGGTTTTGTGTCCACGGATGCATAACGCCGACGCTTTTCGGGTGGTGGGTCGGCTCGTCGGAAATCCGGCGCGTTCCGGGCGGATCAACCCGTCGCCCCGTCCGGGGCGAACGCGCCGGAGGCGAATATCATCCGGTAGTCGGTCGAGTCGAACCGTCCGACGAGCCGATCGAGTTCGGCGAGTAGCTCGTCGAACCGCCCCCTGACGCGCTGGTACTCCGAATCGGTGGCGAGCGTTCCTGCGGGGTGAGCCGACTCGAGTGCCGCCTTCTTCGAGGCCAGGGCGGCACACTCGGTGAGCCGGTCGGCGTACGTAGAGAGGGCCACGAGCCGCTCGACCGTCTCGAGCAGCTCCTCCCGACCGACCGGCTTCACCAGGTACTCCTGGCAGGGTAGCTCGACGACCGGGGACTCCGGTTCGACCGCGCTGACGAACGCGACCGACCGACACTGATCCTCACGGTCGAGCCGCTCGGCGACTTCCGTTCCCGACAGCTCCGGGAGGGTCCGGTCGAGGAGGGCCACGTCGGCTTCGTCGGCGTGTTCGAGGGCGGTCTCGCCGTCTCCCGCCGTGATCACCGGGTACCGTTCGCCCACCCAGAGTTCGAACAGCTCGCGGATCGCCGGCTCGTCGTCGACGATCAGCACCGTCGGCGAACGTCCGTCCGGCTCGTCGGCGCAGATCGGATCGGTCATCTGGCAAGCTCCGGTAGAACCTCTGTGGCGGAGCGATATTATAGCTTTCGGGAATTACTACTGGTAACCGAACGTCGGACGCGACGCGCACGTACTCGCACCCCTCCAACTCGTGAACGCATCCCGACCCGGCGATATCGTGATCGTGAACGCATCCCGACCCGGCGATACACGTCGTACACCCACCCCGAGCCGTCGATACCGACCTCGTGACACCGTACACCCACCCCGACCCATCGATTACGAACGTCCGTCCATCGATTACGAACGTCCGTCCCCGACGACGCCGCGACCGTTCGGTGGATTTATTCGACGGCCATCCCGGCTTTCGGTCGACTCGTTCAGCCAATTTTAAGTGGGGGTTGTCCATCTGTGCGGCCGACTGATGTCGACACCGAACGTGACGGACGGTCGTATCGGACCGACACGGGGTCGATCCGGACTGACGCGGGGACGGGGGGAACGATGTCCGAGGTAGAGCTCGACGAGCTCACGTATCCCGAGAGCTCCTGGGCGGGGTTTTTCAGGGAGCACTTCGGTCCGTCGATGCTGTGGGCGCTGATCAGCATCGGCGGCAGCCACATCGTGCTCGCACCGACACTCGGGGGGTTCTACGGTCTCTTTGCGGTCTGGATCTTCGTGTTCATCTACGCCGTCAAGTACGGAGGCTGGGAGCTCGGCATACGGTACAACTACGGCGTCGGCGGGAACCCGATCGAGGCGTACACGGATCTGCCCGGCCCGAAAAACTGGGCGCTCTGGATGACGATCCTGATCTTCACGGTGTTTTACACGGGGATCACCGCCTCGGTCGCGGCGAGCACCACGGCGCTGGCGCTCGTCGTCTCGCCGCTCTCGTTCATCGAGACGTACGCGGTGTTGGTCGGCCTCGCCGCCGCCCTCGTGTTCGTCTCCCGATACGGGTTGCTCGAAAAGATACTCGTCGTGTTCACCGTCGCACTGGGAGTGCTCCTCGTCGTCGGTGCGCTGGCCGGACCGCCCTCCCCGGAGGTCGTAGCCGAGACGGTGTTCGCCACCCCCGAGCTGACCGGTGCGCTGTTCATCGGGCTGTTCGCCGCCGCGGCGGGGTTCGCGCCGACCGGCCACTCCACGAGCATCCTCATCGGTAGCTGGAGTATGGCGAAAGACGAGGGCGCGGGCGAACTCCGCGAACGGGGGGTCGACCCGGAGGACGAACGGTACCACGAGTACATCCGCGAGTGGATCAAAACCGGCCGGCGGGACTTCAACATCGGCTACGCCTTCAGCCTCGTCCTCGCGATCAGCATGATCGTCCTGGCCGCGAACGTGTTGTATCCCGATCCGCCGACCGACGAAAACCTCGCGATCGCGCTGGGCGAGATCCTCACCGACTCGTTCGGTCCGTGGGCGTTCTGGGCGATGATCGTCGGCGGCTTCGCGGCGCTTTACTCGACGGTCATCACCTTACTCGACGGCGCGTCCCGTGCGACCTCCGACATCCTCCCGATGGCCCTCGAGGACAGCGAGATGGACAGTGAGCTGATCCGTCGCGTCGTCGTCGCCGGAATGGCCCTCGGAAGCGTCGTTCCGCTTCTCGTGATCGGCGAACTGCCCGTGACGCTCATCATCTGGATCGCGGCCATCCTGGCGATGGTGGAGGTCTTTTTCTACCCGGCCAACTGGTACGTGGTCGAAAAGAACCTCCCCGAACCGTTCCGACCGTCGACGAAGTGGAAGGTCTACTACGTCGTCGCGATCCTGCTCGTGATCGTGTTCGGGATCATGGGGGCACTCGAGACGTTCGACGTCATCGGCGTGTAGTCGAAGTCGTCGAACGCGGTCCCGACTTGGACTCTCGGGGGCGGAGCCTGGATCTGGACGGTCGGACGCGGCCCCGACCGTGGACCGTCGATCCGATTTCCGGGATCGGACGGCCACCCGCCCGCCGACGGTCACCCCGTCCGAAAAGTCTTGGTACTGGAGGGTAAACGTGGGGCAAATGCCAGCCACCTCGGAGGAAAACTACCTGTTCGACCTCTACCGACGGTACGTCGGTGAACCCGAGGACCGTACGGACGTGTACCTCGGATTTGGGCTGTTTCTCGGTGGCATCGGACTCGCGGTCGTCGCGCTCGTGGCGTTTCTCTGGAGCGTGACCCTGGAACGACCCTCGGCCACCTACTGGTCGGTCGCCCAGCTCGCGTACGCGTTCGGGATGGCCTCGCTGCCGGTGACGATGCTCGGCATCGTCGTCCTGTTGCCCTCCGAGCGGCGCGTCCAGATCACTTCGGCGGTCGGCGTGGCGGTCACGCTCGCGGCGGTGGTCGGCTTCGTCCTGTCGTACCCCGCCGACTGGAACTTCCACGGCGACAACTACACGGCCCACGTCGTCGCCGTCTACGCCGTGGGGCTGGCGGGGATCACGGCCTCGACGGGCGCGGCGCTGATCGCCCACTACCTCACCCGCGACCGGATCCCGGAGGTCGAGGCCCAGGAGGACGACGAGACCGAGATCACCGACGAGGAGATCAGACGCGACATCGACGAGGCGCTGGCGGACGTCGAGCTCTCCTGGGGTGGCGTCGAGAAACGCGAGGGCAACCGGCTCCGCTTTACCGACGAGGAGTTCGACACCTCCGGGCTCGACGTCGACGCGGAGACGACCCGCTCGTCGGGCGTCGACTCCCAGGTCGCGGGTCTGAAAGGGTTGAAAGGTGGCGAACGGAAGACGACCACCTCCCCGTCGACCGTCGACGACCAGACCGCGAAGCTGACCGAGCTCCGGAAACAACGCGAACGCCAGGATGCAGAGCCCGACGAGGGCGTTCTCGCGTCGGTAAAGCGGAGGCTCGGCCGGCTCGCCGAGCGGTTCGGTGGCGGCCAGTAGACGCGGAGAACACCTCCGTTCACTGTTTCAGGCCCACCCTTCGGAACGGAAACGACTGATTGTTCCAGCCGTTCGAGGTCGTATTCAATCCACATAGATTTATGTTCCGCGGGCAACGTTGCCCAGACATGGCCAAAGGCCTAGACGTCGGCACCATGAACATCCTGTCCGCCCAGCAGGATGGGTCGGACACGGTCTTCGTACAGCAACGGAACTCCTTCGTCGAGATCGAGTACTCGGATATGGCCGAGCAGATGCTCTCGCGAAGCGAGGTACTCCACATCAGGAAAGACGACAAGGTGTACGTCGTCGGCGACGACGCGCTCAACTTCGCGAACATCTTCAACAAGGAGACCCGCCGGCCGATGAAACACGGGATCCTCTCCTCGAGCGAGAAGAGCGCGATCCCGATGATGAAGCTGATCGTCGAGCAGGTCGTCGGCGAACCGGAGTATCCCGGCGAGAAGCTGTACTTCTCGACGCCCGCGGACCCGATCGACTCCGACCTCTCGACGCTGTACCATCAGAAGACGATCGAGTCGTTCCTCTCGAATATGGGCTACGACGCCGAGCCGATCAACGAGGGGATGGGCGTCATCTACTCCGAGCTCGCCGACAACAACTTCACCGGCCTGGGTATCAGCTTCGGCGCCGGCATGACCAACGTCTGTCTCTCCTACTACGCGGTGCCCGTAATGAAGTTCTCCGTCGCCCGCGGCGGGGACTGGATCGACGAGCAGGCCGCCCGCGCGACCGGCACGCCCGTCGACAAGGTGACCTCGATCAAAGAGGACGACTTCGAACTCGACTTCCAGACCGACGTCGGAGGCGTCGAGGGTGCGCTGTCGATCTACTACGAGAACTTGCTCGATTACGTCATCGACCAGATCGTCTCCGAGGTCGACGAGGAGGACGTAGAGGAGGGACTGGACGTGCCCGTCGTCGTCACCGGCGGTACCTCGAGTCCGGACGGCTTCGAGGCGCTGTTCCGCAGTCACCTCAAGGACGCCTCGATCCCGTTCTCGATCAGCGGCGTCAGCCACGCCGCGGAGCCACTCTACAGCGTCGCCCGCGGCGCACTGGTCGCCGCCCGCTCGGACGAGGACGTCGAACCCGAACCCGAGGAGGCCGAAGCGCCCGCGGAGTGAGCCGGACCGCGTCAGCCGTAGAACCGCTGTAGGGCCTCCCGCCAGGTCTCCCCGTCCTCCCGCTCCCGCTGGTGATCGACGGGCACGTCGGCGTACCCACACCGCTCACAGGAGACGGTCGTCACCTCACCGAGCGACAGGGACTCGAGCGTGGCACCACACCGGGGACACTCGTCCATACGTGTGGATTCGGACTCACTTGGCTTAATTGTATTCGGTCTTCCGGCCGAGCAGGTCTCACACCAGATCGTGAGGCGTCGAACGGCCCGCACTTCCACGGGTGATCGTGGGGCTGCCCCCGTTGTGGATCGTGTGCTACTGACCGATTCTCCTCTCACTCGACCTCCTCGCGGTTCGGATATTACTTTTATGCATTTACAAAGGATTTTATATTCCCATAGTGTATACCTCGTCGATGAGCACAACCCCCACCCCGAACGTGGATCGAACGATCGACCGCTGTCGACCCGCCGACGTAACCCCCGTCGTGCTCGCGGCCGACACCATCGAGTCGACCGCACCGGAGTACCTGGTCGATCTGCGCGGCGAACTCGCCCGTGAGGGGCTGACGCCGGTCCGCGTGACGGCCGACGCCCGGTTCGACGACGACTGTTCGCTCTCGATTCAACGCGAGGTCGACCGCGTGCGTGAGTATCTCCGGGCGGCGTCGTTTCTCGGCGCCGGCGCGCTCACCGTCCGGTGTGGGGCGGTCGCCGACCCCCAGAAGGCCCGCCCGGCGCTCGCGGCCTGTGCCGAACGGGCCGAACGCGAAGGGATCGTCTTCGATTTCGAAGGGCCACTCGACCTCGAGTGAGCCGCCTCAAGGGGCCGCTCGACCTCGAGTGAACCCCCTCGAGACACGCGTCGGGTATCCGTCGACCGACGCGCCTATCCGGTTGGAACGCCGACGTGGCCCGATGATCTCCCGGCGGAAGCTCGCCCGGACCCTCGAGTCAGTCGTGGACTTCGAGGAGCCCGACCCCGGCCTCGAACAGTATCTCACCCCGCCGGAGATCGCAGCGCACGTGCTCCACTTCGCAGCCCTCCGTGGGGATCTCGACCGGCGCGTCGTCGACCTCGGGACCGGTACCGGCACACTCGCTGTCGGCGCCGCCGTCCTCGGTGCGGACGTCGTCGGCGTGGACGTGGACGCGTCGGCGCTCGCACGTGCCCGGGAGAGCCGTCGGGCGGTCGGCGCCCCGTCGATCGAGTGGGTCCGGGCCGACGTCGGTTCCCTGCCGCTCGTCGCTGACAGGGTGACGGTCGTCTCGAACCCACCATTTGGCGCCCAGCGACGGGGGGCCGATCGTCCGTTTCTCGCGGCCGCAGCCGAGCTAGCGGTGGTCTCTTACACGATCCACAACGAGGGCAGCCGGGCGTTCGTCGAGTCGTTCGCCGCCGAGCGTGGCGGTACCGTCAGCCACGCCTTCCGGGCCACGTTCGAGCTCGACCGACGGTTCCAGTTTCACGAGGAGTCCTCCCGGTCCCTCGAGGCCGAGGTGTTCCGTATCGAGTGGGAACGGTAAGACGGACGTGTCGTCCCGTTTTTGACCCTCCACCGCCTAACGCGTCTATGACCAGTCTCGCGTTCGACGACGACGGCGTCGACGTCGTCTACGAGGGAACGGAGTTTCGCCTGGAACGGACGCTCATCGAGGAGGCGACCGAGAAAGGCTACTACGACGTGACCGATCACGAGGTGTTACAGATCGTCGCCGAACATCCGGAGCTCACGGGCGAGCCCCGACGTATCGGGGATATCCTGGATTAGCTACCGGAAGAGGCTCCTGAATTAGCCGTCGGGTCGAGCAGCCGGAACTACCCGTCGAGTCGGGCCACCCTGGTCTCCCCCGTGGAGGCGTCGACGTGGACGTGGACCCGACCGTCGGCCGTCTGGACGGGGACGATCCAGGAGCCACTCGTCCGGTGGGGCTCCCCCTCCGGGGTGGGGTCCGCGTGGCCGCGACTCCCGAGCTCTTCGACGGCGACGCGGACCGCCTCCGCGCCGGAGGCGATCGAGACGCCGTCGCTGACGCGGACCGTGACGACCGGCACCTCGGCGTTTCTGACGATCGTCTCCGTCACGCTCCCGACGAGCATCCGGTCTATCCCCTCCCGGCCGTGGGTGCCCATCACGACCATGTCGATCGCGTTGTCGTCCACGTACGCGAGGATCTCCTCGTCGGGAACACCACGCCGGACTTCGGTGACGACCGACACCCCCTTCCGTGTGGCCTCCGTCTCGACGCGCTCGACGGCCCGGTCGGCGTTCGCCTCGAGCTCCGCCCGTGCGTGCTCGCCCTCGAGGGAGCCGTACGGCCCCTCGGGGATCACCGAGAGCGCATGAAGCGTGGCGTCGAACCGGGCAGCGATCGCCGTCCCGTGGACGACCGCCTGGCGAACGCTCGCGCTTCCGTCGGTCGGGACGAGGACGTGATCGTACATACCCGTGGGTTCGGTGAGGGGTGATAAATAGCCCGTCGTCGGAGCGACACGTGGGACGGGTGGCTACGCGAACGTCTTCGAGACCTCGGCGTCCTCGTCGTTTTCGGCCTGGACTTTCTTCCAGGCCTCCCGGAAGTCGTCCATCCGGATCTCGGTCCGATCGTCCCGGATCGCGAACATCCCGGCCTCCGTACAGACGGCCTTGATGTCCGCGCCGGAGGCCGCCGTTGTTTCCTCGGCGAGTTCGGCGAACTCGACGTCGTCGGCGACGTTCATCTCGCGGGTGTGGATCCGGAAGATGATCTCCCGGCCCTCCTCGTCCGGCTTTGGCACCTCGATGAGCCGGTCGAACCGGCCGGGCCGGAGGATCGCCCGGTCGAGCATGTCGAACCGGTTCGTCGCCGCGATGATGCGGATCTCCCCGCGCTCTTCGAAACCGTCCATCTCGGAGAGCAGCTGCATCATCGTCCGCTGGACCTCGGCGTCGCCGGAGGTCTTCGACTCCGTCCGCTTCGCGGCGATGGCGTCGATCTCGTCGATGAAGATCACCGCGGGCTCGTGCTCGCGGGCGACCTCGAAGAGGTCCCGGACGAGTTTGGCTCCCTCGCCGATGAATTTGTGGACGAGTTCGGAGCCCGCCATCTTGATGAAGGTGGCGTCGGTCTGATTGGCGACGGCCTTCGCGAGCATGGTCTTTCCCGTCCCCGGTGGCCCGTACAGGAGGACGCCACTCGGTGGGTCGATGCCCACGTCGCGGAACATCTCGGGTTTCTCGAGGGGCATCTCGACGGTCTCGCGGACCTCCTGCATCTGCTCTTTTAGTCCGCCGATGTCCTCGTAGCTGACCTCGGGGCTCTTGGTGACCTCCATCACGCGGGCACGCACGTCGGTCTCGTTCGAGAGGGACTTGACGATCGAGAGGGAGTTGTTGACCGCGACGCGGTCGTCGGGTTCGAGCTGCTCGCGCATCTCTTCTGTGACCTCGGTCAGCGCCTCCTGGTTGTTCCCGTGTTGTTTGATGATCACGCCCTCGTCGGCCAGCTCCTGGACGGTGGCGACGAAAAGCGGGGACTGTTTGAGTTTCTTGTTCTCGTGGGTCAGCCGCTCGAGTTTCTGCTGGTATTTGTTGTTCTCGGCGTTCGCGTCGAGGAGCTTATCGCGCATCTCCTCGTTTTGGGCCTCGAGGACCTCCAGGCGTTCCTCGAGGGCCTGTATCTTCCCCTGCTGGGACGCCTCCTCGTCGTAGGGGAGGTCGACGTCTTCCACAGTGTCGCTCATCACCGGTCCGTAGGTGACTGGTTCATAAGAGGCTTCGGGTAGACGCAGCCGGGAAACCCGGCTCGAGGTATTACTATGGGAAATAGATCGATATAGAAAATATTATCTTAGCGTATGCACAACGCCACGACGATGAGCGTAACCGAACCACTGAGCGGGGATCGATCGACGGCCGGAATTCGGGAGGAGCTGCGGGAGCTGCCCCCGAGCGCGAAACTCGTCGCGAAGGTTCTGGAGTACAACGGGACGATGACACAGGGGCGGATCGCCGAGGAGACGCTGTTGCCCACGCGGACGGTCAGATACGCGCTGAACCGTCTCGAGGAGATCGACGCCGTCCAGTCGCGGTTTTCGTTCTCCGACGCCCGCAAACGGCTCTACACCCTCGAGATCGAGCTCCAGGATTCGTGAGTGGAGTGGCCGATGAGTGTCGGAAGTCCGGGGACGGCGACGGGAGGACGTGCCGACCGCGATCACTCGAGGAGCTCGACCGGATCGCCGACGCGAAGCGTTCGACCGCGGTCGCCTTCCGGGACGCGTGCGATGATCGTGAGCGTGTAGTAGTGATCGAACGCGTCCCAGTCGGCCCACGCGGGGAAGCTCCCGCGTCGGTTCTCCACGAACCGGGAGCGAAACTCCGGCGTCGGCTCGCCGGTGTCCGGATCGCGCTCGGGGACGACACACCGACCACAGGGGGTGACGCCCTCGAGTCTGACGCCGTCCACGGAGACGACCGGGGCTCCGTCCCCGACGAGCCGATCCTCCCAGAACGGCTCGACGCCGCCGATCTCGACGTTCGTCCTGAGCCGGCGCCTGAGGCCGTCGACGGTCAGCCCGTCGAACCACGACGCCACCGTCCGGAGCGTGGCCGTGCTGACGACCGACGGCCCCATCTCCCGACGGTCGACGAACCCCAGTGAGCTGTCACGACGGAGCGTCACCGGACGGTCGAACTGCTCGCCGAACCACCGAGCGGCCCGGTCGCGCTCCCGGTCGAGGGCGAACCGACGCGATTCGCCCTCGGCGGTCTCGACCGCGAGTTCGCCGCTCTCGACGTCGAACTCGGTCCGGAGGTCGTGGACCCGGCTCGTTCGCTTGCCGTTTATGACCTCGCCGTCGTCGTCGAACAGCGCGAACTCCCGATCGTGGGCCAGGGTGCCGCCGTCCAGAACCTCCGCCTCCTCGACGTCGATCCCGTCGAGGCCCTTCACCGGAAACACCCTCAGTCCCGCCAGTCGAGGCATGAGTGTCCGTTTCCCCGGCCGGACATAAATCATCGCCAGCGCACGGCCCCGCGACCGCGGCGTCCGGTTCCGTCGGTACGGGATGGAAGTATCGGCCCCGTCGGTACGGGATCGAGATCCGAACGCAAAATCCGACGCCCGAGGCGGGATTTGAACCCGCGTCACGACCGTGACAGGGTCGTATGATGGGCCACTACACCACCCGGGCTGCAGTGGCAACTTTCCCGGTCGGAGTATTAAGGCTTTCCAATCGGGAAGGCCGTGGTAGGCAGACCCGAGACGGCGTCCGGGCCGGGAGTCGACCACGGACAGCCAGTGCCGATCGGGTGTGGCCACGGGAAGTCGTTTTCCGACCGGGAAATCGAGCACAACGTTGAACTGTGAGCCGGGCAGTGACGGTGGTATGCAAGTAGCGCTCGTCGGGGTCGGACAGGCCGGGGGGAAGGTCGTCGAACGTCTCGCTCGCTTCGACGCGGAGATGGGGTTCGACGCCGTCGTCGGCGCCTTCGCGATCAACTCCGCGCGGGCGGACCTGCGCTCGCTCGAGGTGGTCGAGACCCAGCTGGTCGGCCAGGATCGGGTCGGCGGTCACGGCGTCGGCGGCGACAACGAGCTCGGCGCCGAGGTCGTCCGGTCGGACGTAGACGAGATCTTAGCGGGGCTCGATGGCCACGTCACCTCCCGCGCGGAGGCGATCTGGATCGTCGCCGGCCTCGGGGGTGGCACCGGCAGCGGCGGCGCACCCGTCCTGGCCGCCGAACTCGGGCGGATCTACGACGTCCCGGTCTACGCGCTGGGGATCCTCCCGGGGCGAAACGAGGGGGCGCTCTACCAGGCCAACGCCGGCCGGTCGCTTCTGACCCTCACCAGGGAGGCCGACGCCACCCTGCTGGTCGACAACGACGCCTGGCACGAGAGCGGCCAGAGCGTCGAGGACGCCTTCGAGTCGATCAACGAGCGGATCGCCCAGCGGGTGGGGCTGCTCTTTGCCGCCGGCGAGACGACCGAGGGCGTCGGCGAGAGCGTCGTCGACACCAGCGAGGTGATAAACACGCTCCGGAACGGCGGGACGGCCGCGCTGGGCTATGCGAGCGCGCCGGCGGCCACGGAGAGCGCGGAGAACGTGACCGTGACGACGAGCGTCGCGAGAAACGCGTTGCTGACGGGCACCAGCCTCCCCGAGGCGACGGAGGCCGAGGCCGCCCTGCTGGTGATCGCCGGCGCCCCGGATCGGATCCCCCGGAAGGGCGTCGAGAAAGCCCGCCGCTGGCTCGAAGAGGAGACCGGGAGCATGCAGGTCAGAGGCGGGGACTTCCCGCTCGACAGCGACCGGCTCGCCGCGCTGGTGTTGCTCGCCGGGGTCGAACGGTCGGACCGGGTCGAGTCGTTCGTAGAGCGCGCTCGAGAGGCCACTCGCGAGGTCGAACGAACCGACCACGCGGAACAGTTCGCCGACGACCGACTCGAGAACCTGTTCTGAGGTATCGCGACGAGCGTGATCGAGCGGCCGTGGCGGACGGGGCCGATCGACTGCGGTGGCCACCGTGATCGAGTGACCGCGACGGACGGAATGAACCCGTCCCGTGTGTCGGTCAGCGCACGTCGCCGACGCCGCTGTCGGCCTCGGGGAGGTCGTTGGGGATCACCTCGAGGCCGAGCTCCTCGATGGCCGCTCGGAGGTGTTCGTCCGTCGCGTACGCGGCGCCGTCGTCCTCCCGGAGCCGCTGGGCGGTCGCCAGCACCTCCCCGCGGCGGTCGTCAGGCACTTCGTACTTGTCCGCGGAGAGCTCGATCACGAGCCCGTTGTTGTCCCGGGTGTAGATCGAGTGGAAGATCCCCCGGTCGAAGACGTTGTAGCCGTGACCCGCCTCCTCAAGGGCAGCCATCACGTCCTCGTAGCGGTCGGCCTCGACGGAGAAACAGAGGTGATGAACCGCCCCGGTGCCCAGCCGCTGACCGGCTGCGGAGTCGCGGTCGTCGCTGACGAAGACGGTGAGGATCCGACCGTCGCCGCTGTCGAAAAAGAGGTGCGTCTGGGACGGATCGTCGAGGTTCGGCTGGCGCAAGACGAGGGGCATCCCGAGCAGGTCCCGGTAGAAGGCGATCGTGTCCGCGGCGTTGCTCCCCCAGATCGTGACGTGGTCGGTGCCGGTGGTTCGAAACGGGCTATCGGGCTGGTCGGCCGTAACCGGGTAATCCTCGCTCATGGGCCCCGTAGCCACGACAGCCCCTTACGTGTGTCTCTCGAGCGGTTCGGGTCGGCGGGATTCGAACCCCGCAGCGGCGTTCGTGCGATCCACCGCCGTTCGCGGAAAAACGGACACGCCGGGATTCGAACCCGGGGCCTCCCGACGACCCCGACCGCGACGGCTCCGGGGCGTGTCGCGCGAACTCACGCCCTTGCGGCCCGGTCCGACGGGCGTTCTGCCGGCTGAACTACGTGCCCACACCGCCAGCCACGGCTACGCCACGGTCGAAACGTGGACCCCCGGGACCGAATACCCACTCCCCCAGTAAGCGCGGTTGTCAGTAGGGGATCCGTCGACGGCTGTCGAGGCGGAGCGTCGTGGGCCTGTGGAGACGCGTCCGTCGTGGGCCCCGCGGAGACGCGTCCGCCGTGACTCCCGCGGAGACGCGTCCGCCGTGACTCCCGCGGAGACGCGTCCGCCGTGACTCCCGCGGAGACACGTCCGTCGTGAGTCCCGCGGAGACGTCAGTAGTGGAGCCCCAGTATCTCACACGAGCCCGCCGAAGAACTCCCCGACGGCCGTCGCGACGGCCTCCTCCTGGCCGAGAAAGAAGTGATCCGCGGGGAACTGTCTTCTCTCCCACCCCACCTCCCGGGCGACCTCGACGACCGGCGCGGCGTCGACGGTCGCGTCGCGCTCGCCGTGGAGGATCAGCCCTGGAGCCTCGATATCGGCGACGGCGTCGACGACGTCGAGGTCGGTGCCGAGCCGCGGGGCCGGTGCGAGGGCGGCGACGCCGAGGAGCTCACGATCGACGCTCGCGGCGGCCAGAAGCGCCTGGGAGGCCCCGAAGCTGTAGCCGAAGACACCGACGCGCTGGTTCCGGTCGGCCGCCCACCGGATCGCGTTCCGGACGTCCTCGCGCTCGCCGACCCCGCCGTCCCACGGCCCGTAGTCGATCCGCACGGCCGCGATCCCGCGATCGGTCAGCGCCTCGCTCACCGCGACCAGCCGCCGGTCGGTCCGGCTGCCGCCCTGCTGGGGGTGTGGGGGCGAGCAGACGACCATCGTGTCGGCCGGCTCCGCCGGCTCCGTTACGGTCCCCCGGACGTCGCGGCCGCCGGGAACGAGCACGGTTTCCATGCCGGAAGGTCAGTGCGGAGGCACAAAAACCGCCCGCGACGACCGCGCCGGCCGGAGGTGGCTGCGGAGCCGGTCGCGAGAACGTATCGGAGGTGTAGAAAAGTCAACTGTGTGAAGAAGTGAGGTTTTTAAGGGCAGCGAACGACACGGGCCAACATGGGCATCCTCTCTCGGACTTCGTACGTCATCCGGTCGAAGATCAACTCGCTGCTCAATCGGGCGGAGGATCCGACCCAGACGCTGGATTACTCCTACGAGCAGATGCGCGACCAGCTCCAGGACGTCAAACGGGGGATCGCCGACCTGACGACCCAGAAAAAGCGCCTGGAGATGCAGAAACGACGGCTCGAGGAGAACGTCGAGAAACACAACGAGCAGGCCCGGACCGCGGTGAGCCGGGACCGGGAGGATCTGGCCAGACGGGCCCTCGAGAAGAAAAAGACGAAGATGAACCAGATCGAGGAGCTCGAACGCCAGATCTCGGAGCTCCAGAGCCAGCAAGACCGGCTCATCGAGCAAAAAGACGAGCTCCAGAGCCGGGTCGAGGAGTTCCGGACCAAAAAGGAGACGATGAAAGCCCGCTACGAGGCCGCCGAGGCGAGCTCGACGGTCTCCGAGGCGATGACCGCGACCGGAGAGGAGTTCGAGGACGTCGGCCGGGCGATCGAACGCGCCGAGGAGCGCACCGAGGACATGGAGGCACGGGCGGCCGCCCTCGACGAGCTCCACGAGTCGGGCGCGTTCGACGACGTGATTTCCGATAAGGACAACATCGACCGAGAGCTCGAGGCACTCTCGACGGAGGGGAGCGTCGACGCCGAACTCGAAACGCTCAAATCCGACGTCGGGGGCGAGACGTCGGAGGCCGAGGGAGAGTCCGTCGAAGAGCCCATCGAGGAGGAGCTCGACGAGGATGTCGAGGCCGAGCTCGCGGAGCTGAAAGACGAGGAGAACTGATCGCGGCTCGCGTCCGACCGGGACGACACCGGGCCGGAGACCCCGGTTCGTTCGACGGCCCTCCATCCGCTGGCATGTCACCGTCTCAGCGTCAACGGTGACAACGTTGACACCCCTCCGTCCCGGCGTCCGCGATGGCAACGTTGACACCCCTCCGTCCCGGCGTCCGCGATGGCAACGTTGACACCCCTCCGTCCCGGCGTCCGCGATGGCAACGTTGACACGTCTCCGCCCCGGAGGGAAAGTCGATGACGGCCGCCGAGGTGTCAAAGACCAGAGCCTGGCTGATGGCGGCCAGGCCACAGACGCTGCCCGCCGCGGGGGCGCCCGTGGTCGTCGGTACGGGGCTCGCGGTCGCCGAGGGGGTGTTCGCGCCGTGGCCGGCGCTTTTCGCGCTCGTCGGCGCGGCGTTGATCCAGATCGGCACCAACTTCGCGAACGACTACTACGACGCGGTGAGAGGCGCCGACACCGACGATCGCGAGGGGTTCACCCGGGTCACCCAGTCGGGGCTGATCCCGCCCGAACGGGTGAAGCTGGCGACGGCGGTCACGTTCGGGCTGGCGATCCTCTCGGGAATCTACCTCGTCTACGTCGGCGGCCTGCCGATCCTCGTCGTCGGCCTCGTGAGCGTCCTCTGTGGCTGGGCGTACACCGGCGGCCCCTATCCGCTCGGCTACCACGGGCTCGGTGACCTGTTCGTGTTCGTCTTCTTCGGCGTCGTCGCCGTCGTCGGCACCTACTACGTCCAGGCGGCGGCCGTCGCCCCCGTCGGGCCGTTTCCGACGACGATCCCTCCGGGAACGATACCCCCCGAGGCGGTCGTCGCGAGCCTGCCGATCGCCGGACTCTCGACGGCGATCCTCGTCGTCAACAACGTCCGGGATCGCGAGACCGACGCCGAGGCCGGCAAACGGACCCTCGCGGTCCGCTTTGGCTACCGGTTCAGCCGCCTCCAGTACGTCGGCTTGCTCGCACTCGCGTATCTCGTCCCCGTCCAGTTTTTCGTCGGCTGGGGGTACGGTCCCGCGGTGCTCGCGCCGATCCTCTCGCTGCCGTACGCCGTCGTCCTCGCCCGGACCGTCTGTACGCGAACCGACGGCGACGCGCTCAACCCGGCTCTGGAGGGGACGGGGAAGCTGCTCGCACTGTACGCCCTCGTCTTCGCGCTGGGGGTGACACTCGCGTGAGACTCGAGTACCGCCCGTTCTCGCTCGCTCTCCGGGAACCGCTTGGCACCGCCGCCGACCGGATCGACACCCGGGAGGGGTTTCTCGTCCGGGTTCGCGAGGACGGCGTCGTCGGGATCGGCGAGGCGACGCCGCTTCCCGGCTGGACCGAGTCGCTTTCGGCGTGTGAGGACGGGCTCGAACGGGCGGCCGACGCGGTCGACAGCGGGAGCGTCGAGGGGGCGGTCCGGGCGGTCGAGGACGCGCCGGCGGCCCGCCACGGGCTCACGCTCGCGCTCGCCGACGCCCAGGGCCGGGATCGCGCCCTGCCGCTCTATCGGTTCCTCGCCGGCCCCGAACGGGTCGGACGCGTGCCGGTGAACGCGACGATCGGCGACGGGACGCCCGCGGCGGCCGAAGGGGCCGCCCGGCACGCCGTCGAGGACGGCTTCCGGACGCTGAAGCTGAAAGTCGGCGCCGGGGATCTCGACCGGGACCTGCGACGGCTGCGGGCGGTCCGGACGGCGGTAGGTCGGGAGGTCGAGCTCCGGGCCGACGCCAACGGCGCCTGGGGGTTCGACCGGGCCCGCGAGGCGATCGTGGCGTTCGCGGAGCTGGGCATCTCGCTCGTCGAACAGCCCCTCCCGGCCGACGAACTCGAGGGACACGCCGCCCTCCGCGGGCTGGGCCCCGAGATCGCCGTCGACGAGGGTGTCCTCCACCACGGCATCGACGCGGTCATCGAGGCCGAGGCGGTCGACGCGGTCGTCCTGAAACCGATGGCCCTCGGTGGGGTCGGCATCGCCCGCGAGCTGGCCACCTGGGCCGGCGAGGCCGGGGTGGAGCCGATCGTCACGACGACGATCGACGGCGCCGTCGCCCGGACCGGCGCGATCCACCTCGCAGCGGCGATCCCCGACGTCGGCGCCTGCGGACTGGCGACCGCCGGGCTGCTCGCCGAGGACCTCTGTCCGGACCCGGCACCGATCGACAACGGCGCCGCCGTCGTCCCGCAGGCGAAAGGGCTGGGCGTCCCGGAGGTGTGGGAGCCGTGATCGTCCCGGCGGTCGACCCCGTCTCCTGGCGGAGCCGGACGACCCCCGACGCGCTCGCCGTCGTCGACGCGGCGACCGACGAGCGCCTGTGCTACCGGGCGTACGACCGCCGGATCGACCGCTTCGCCGCCGGGATCGAGGCCCTCGGCGTCGATCGGCTGGCGGTCTTACTCGAGAACCGGCCGGCCGTCCCGGCGCTCGCGTTCGCCGCGATGCGGACGGGGACGTCGATCTCGGTTCTCAACCGCCGCGAGGCGGGTCCGGAGCTCGCCAGCAGGGTCGGACGCGTCGACGCCGAAGCGCTCGTCTGTGGGGCCGGAACCGAGAGACGAGCGCGGGAGCTCTCGGCGGCCTCCGGGCTGGCTCCGGTCGTCTCGATCGACGGAACCGGTGAGCGGGGAGCCGTCGGGACAGCCAGAGGTGGGGAGAGTATGGCGTTCCCGGATCCCGGCGAGTGGAGCGGCGAGCCGGCGACCGACCCCGACCGGACCGTCCTCGTGGCGTTCACCTCCGGAAGCTCCGGGCGGCCGAAGGGCGTTCGGCTGACCGCCGGCAACCTGCTCGCGAGCGCGACGGCGTCGGCGTTCCGTCTGGGCGTCGAGGCGGACGATCGGTGGCTCACGCCACTGTCCATGTGTCACGTCGGCGGACTCGCACCCGCGATCCGCTCGGCGCTGTACGGGACGACGGTCGTGATCGCACGGGGGTTCGACGCCGAGGGGACGGCCCGGACGATCGAGCGGCGGGGAGTCACCGGCGTCTCGCTCGTGCCGACGGCCCTCCGGCGGCTGCTCGAGGCGGGCTGGTCCTCGCCCGAGAGCCTCCGGTTCGTCCTGCTCGGTGGGGCGCCGACGCCGCCGGAACTGCTCGCGCGGGCCATCGGCCGGGGCGTACCCGTCTACCCGACCTACGGGACGACCGAGACCGCCTCCCAGATCGCGACCGCGACGCCCTCGGAGGCGTCCGACCACCCGGAGAGCGTCGGCCGACCGCTCGCGTTCACCGACGTGACGATCGTCGACGACGGCCGACGGGCCGATCCGGGCGAGGTCGGCGAGGTCGTCGTCTCGGGACCGACGGTGACACCGGGCTACCTCGATCCGTCCACGACCGCGGCGACGACCGGGGAGTTCGGACTCCACACTGGCGATCTGGGCCGACGCGACCGATCGGGCCGGCTGTGGATCGTCGGCCGGCTCTCCGATCGGATCGTCACCGGCGGCGAGAACGTCGATCCGACGACGGTCGCCGACGCCCTCCGGGAGCACCCGATGGTCGTCGACGTCGCGGTCGTCGGCCTCCCCGACCCCGAGTGGGGCCAGCGGGTCGCCGCGCTGGTCGTTCCCGCGGACGAACGCCCGTGCGCCGACGAGCTGCGGGAGTGGTGTGACGGCCGGCTCGCGGGGTTCAAGCGGCCGAAGACCGTCGGCTACGCGTCCGAACTCCCCCGAACGCCGTCGGGGACGATCGACCGGGAGGCCGTTCGGGAGCGTCTCGCTGGCAGTGACAGAGGGTGAGCCGACACCCGATAGCGTGTCGCAATATTTGCTCGATGAGAAACGAATAGTAAGGATTAATGAGGCCGGTCCGGAATCTCGAACCCACTGGCCGCCGGCGACGGCTCCCAGGGTTCACCATGACGACAGTCGATCCAACACGCGAGCCGGAGGAGGAAAGCGCCGTCGAGACCGCCCGCGGACAGCTCGAACGGGCGGCCGCCCACCTCGACGTCGACCAGGGCACGATCGAACGACTGCGGCAGTCGACGGCCGTCTACCGCGTCGCGGTGCCACTCGAGCGCGACGACGGGACGACCGAGGTGTACACGGCCTACCGTGCCCACCACGACGACGTCCGCGGACCGTACAAAGGCGGGTTGCGGTATCACCCCGGGGTCACCCAGGAGGAGTGTGTCGGGCTGGCGATGTGGATGACCTGGAAGTGTGCGCTGATGGACATCCCCTTCGGTGGCGGCAAAGGCGGCGTCGTCGTCGATCCGAAGGAGCTCTCCCGCGGGGAGAAAGAGCGTCTCACCCGCCGGCTGGCCCAGGAGCTACGGCCGGTGATCGGCCCGATGAAAGACATTCCGGCGCCGGACATGGGAACCGACCCCCAGACGATGGCGTGGTTCATGGACGCCTACTCGATGCAGGAAGGTGAGACCTGTCCCGGCGTCGTCACCGGCAAGCCACCGGTCATCGGCGGCAGTTACGGCCGCGAGGAGGCTCCGGGGCTGAGCGTCGGGATCATCACCGAACAGGCCCTCGCGTACTACGACACCGACCTCGAGGGGACGACCGTCGCCGTCCAGGGCTTTGGCAGCGTCGGTGCGAACGCCGCTCGCTACCTCGACGACGCCGGCGCGACGGTCGTCGCCGTCTCGGACGTCGACGGCGCGATCTTCGATCCCGACGGCCTCGACACCAACGACGTCGAGGACCACGACGAGACGCCGGGGATGGTCTCGGGCTACGACGCCCCACAGTCGCTGTCGAACGAGGAGCTTCTGACCCTCGACGTCGACGTCCTGATCCCGGCGGCGATCGGCAACGTGTTGACCGCCACGAACGCCCACGAGGTCCAAGCCGACCTGATCGTCGAGGGTGCCAACGGCCCCACGACCTCGACGGCCGACCGGATCTTCGAGGAGCGGGGGATCCCGGTCATCCCGGACATCCTGGCGAACGCCGGTGGCGTGACCGTCAGCTACTTCGAGTGGCTCCAGGACATAAACCGGCGAGCCTGGTCGCTCGAACGGGTCTACGACGAACTCGAGACCGAGATGCTCAGCGCCTGGGAGGACATGCGCACCGAGTACGACAGCCGGGACGTGACCTGGCGCGACGCGGCCTACATCGTCGCCCTCCGGCGGGTCGCCGAGGCCCACGGCGCCCGCGGGCTCTGGCCCTGAGTCGGTCCGGCCGATCCGACCGAACGACTTCGTGAACGCCTCCCCCCATCTCGACGCTCCCCGTCTCGACGCCCGCGCTAGAGGAGCACGAACAGCAGCCACGGGATCAGAAACAAGATCACGGTCATGACGACCAGGATCAACAGATAGCCGACGCCGGTTCCCACGATCGCCGTCCAGGAGGGGTGATCGAACTGACTGAGATCGACTGCCATACCTAACGGCTCGTGGTTGCAAACATAAACGTACCGGGGATCCGGGTCGGGGAGAGCACAGCGAGTACACGGTCGAGGAGGGACGCGCTGGAAACCCGGCGATCCGCCGATCCTCCAACCGGCACCCCCATCCGGACCCACCGGTCGTCTCCGTCCACCGATCCCAGGCTGTGTCCCCATCCGAGGCCACCGATCGTCCCAACAGTCATATGCTCGCCGCGCAGAGGAGACGACCATGAGCGGCTACGACCACGCCGAGGTCCGGGAGTTCTGGCAGTACGTCTGGGAGCAAGAGGACGTCTACACCCTCCCCGCGGACGCCACGGACCCGACCTACGTACTCGGGATGTTCCCGTACACCTCCGGCGAGTTACACATGGGTCACGTCCGCAACTACGCCATCACGGACGCCTACGCCCGCTACCGGCGAATGTGTGGCGACGACGTGCTCCATCCGATGGGGTGGGACGCCTTCGGCCTCCCCGCGGAGAACGCGGCCTTCGAGCGCAACACCGACCCCGAACGGTGGACTCGGGCGTGTATCGAACGGATGCGCGAGGAGCTCGAATCGCTCGGCTTCGGCTACGACTGGTCCCGGGAGGTTACGACCTGCGATCCGGCGTACTACCGGTGGAACCAGTGGCTGTTCGTCCGGCTGTACGAGGCCGGCCTGGTCGAGTACACCGCCGCGACGGTCAACTGGTGTCCGGACTGCGAGACGGTGCTGGCCGACGCCCAGGTCGCCGAGGGACGGGTCTGCTGGCGGTGTGAGAGCCCGGTCGGACGGCGCGAACTCGACCAGTGGTTTTTCACGATCACCGACTACGCCGAGGAGCTCCACGAGGGCCTCGAGGAGCTCTCGGGGTGGCCCGAGGGCGTCCGGGAGATCCAGCGCAACTGGATCGGCCGCCAGGAGGGCGCGGAGATCAGCTTCGAGCTCCCCGACGGCGAGGTCGACGTCTTCTCCACCCGGCCGGACACCGTCTACGGGGCGACCTTCCTCGCGCTCTCGCCGGGCCACGAGCTCGTCGGCGAGCTGACCGACGACGACCGGGCGCTCGCGGACGCCGTCGACGCGCTCCGGGAGGGACGACCCGGCGAGGCGGGCTACGACGGCGTCGACACGGGGCTGTCGGCGACCCACCCGTTGACCGACGAGGAGCTGCCGGTGTACGTCGCCCCGTACGTCCTGGAGGACGTCGGCACCGGCGCCGTGATGGGCGTCCCCGGCCACAACGAGCGCGATCACGCGTTCGCCCGCGAGCACGGGCTCCCGGTCGTCGGCGTGGTCGA
>LFFM01000433.1_pt1 | contig 29023 bp, 31 predicted proteins | sample 643131 | NCBI WGS metagenome assembly LFFM01 (sample SAMN03777445, study PRJNA286221) | soda lake metagenome | biome: soda lake; feature: Kulunda steppe; material: water; isolation source: sample Tc-Br brine of Tanatar trona crystallizer | place: Russia: Kulunda steppe | collected 2011-07
CAGGCTGCGCCGAGCGGTTTCCGGCGCAGCCTGCCGACTCCACCGGAAATCTTTTGATTTCCGAGCAGCCAGCACGGGGCGCTGGCGACCTCGCGTGGTCGCTCACGGCGCTGCCGTTCGCATCCGAGGGCTCCCTCCGGTCGCCCTCGCGACTCGCGGGCCGCCGGCCCGCTCGCGGCGCGCGCCGACCGCAGGTCGTGGAAGGTGATCGTCCGTGAATTGGACGTTGCATAGACGGCGGGTTCCGGCTGTGGGGGCCGTCGCCCATACTTTTAGGCTGCCGCGATGAGGGTGCGGGTATGAACCGTGGTCAATCGTTCCTGCTGTTGCTCATCGGTTCGGTCACCCTCCTCACGCTGTTCATCGTTCTTCCGTTCGTCGAGTACGTGATCGCTGCCGTCATTCTCGCGTACGTGCTGTTTCCGCTGCACGTGCGGCTCGAGGCGTGGATCGAGTCGCTGCATCGCCGACTGAACGGCGGCACCGCGTCGATGCTGTCGGCGCTATCGCTCATCCTCACGTCGATCGTCGCGGTGGTCGTGCCGCTCACCTACATCGCGCTCGTCTTCGTCGAGGACCTCGTCGCCATCGCCGAGGGTGACACCGGACTCGACGTCGCCGCCATAGAGGCACGGATCGCGGCCCTGACCGGCGAGGAAGCGGACGTCGCCACCTGGCTGACGACGGCCGGCGAGGTGCTTATCGAGACGTTGTTCGGCGGCGTCAGTGGCATCGTCACCGGGGCGCTGCAGGCGTCGCTTGGCCTTGCGCTGACGCTGTTCGTGCTTTACTACACGCTCCTCGAGGGACCGGAGTTCGTCGCGTGGCTCCGGTCGATCGTGCCGCTGCCCGCCGACGTCACCGATGACCTGTTCGCGAAGGTGGACGCGACGACGTGGGGGGTCGTCATCGGACACATCTCCGTCGCCCTGCTGCAGGCGGTGATCGCGGGGATCGGCCTCTGGATCGCGGGCATCCCCAACGTCGTGTTCTGGACGTTCGTGATGGCGATACTCGCGCTCCTGCCGCTCATCGGCGCGTTCCTCGTGTGGGGTCCGGCGGCGGCGTACCTCGTCGTCGTCGATCAGGTCACCGCCGGAGTCCTGCTCGCGATCTACGGCGTCGCCGTCGTCTCGATGGTGGACAACTACGCGCGACCGATCGTCATCGACAAGCAGGCACACCTGAATCCGGGAATCATCCTCGTCGGCGTGTTCGGGGGCGTCTACTCCATCGGCTTTACCGGACTGTTCGTCGGTCCGATCGTCATCGGCGTGCTCGCCGCGACGCTGGAGACGTTCCGGGAGGATTACGACGGGATCTGACGGTCACTCCTGATCGAGCGCTCCCGTCCCGACGTCGGCGTCCTCGTCGAACGCCTCGGCGGCCAGGAGGTGCCCGCCGAGCGTCGCCGGCGAGATGACGTGATCCGCACCGGCCTGTCGAAGCTTCTCGACGTTCTCGCGCTGGGTTGCGGTCGCGACGATCCGGACGTCCGGATCGAGCTGGCGGGCGGTGAGCACCGCCAGCGCGTCGCTGGCGTCGTCGTCGGTCGCCACGATCACCGTTCGCGCGTCCCGGATGTGGGCGCGTTCCAGCGGCTCCACGTCGCTCGGATCGGCGGTGAGAGCAGGGATGGAGCGAGCGTTGAGCGATCTGGCGGCGGTCTCGTCGGCGGTCACGATCGCGACGTCGTCGACCTCGCGGTCGGCCAGCTCCGCGAGTATCAGGTCGGTCAGCTCGCCGTGGCCGAGCAGCAGGACGTGGTCGTCGAGGAGGTCGAACTGCTTTTCGGTCATCCGGCCGAGCGCCTTCGAGAGCTGTGCCTCGATGGCGGGAGTGAGAAGCACCCCGAGCGCCACCGCGAACGCGGCGACGTTCATCACGAGCGAGGAGAGCACGAACAGCTGCGCGATGTCGGAGCCGGCGCCGGTCGTCGGCGTGATGTCGCCGTAGCCGACCGTCGACGCCGTGACGACGGTGAAGTAGAAGGCGTCGACGATCGTCTCGATCCCGTCGAACTCGTCGCGGAGCGCGTACGACCCGACGGTGCCGTACGCGATCGCGGTCGCGAGCGCCGCACCCGCAGCGAGCTGGGTTGGCGACGGGGAGAACGACCGGCCGAACCGGCCGCGGTTGATCACCAGCGCCGGCACGGACACGACCGACAACACGACCAGCGGGAGCGAGAACACCGACGCCTGCATCAACCCCTGTAACGCCGTCAGCGGCAACAGGACGGCCGTCACGTACCAGCCGATCCGGTACCCCCGTTTGAGCGCGACCCCGCTCCCGAGCATCGCGAACCCGGTGATCGTTCCGGTGAACCCGACCGTCCGAAGGATCACGTCGGGGACGAACGAGGTCAAGGGACCCTCCACGCCGAGTCCGCCGATGTGGAGGAGTCCGACCACGATCGAGAGGACCGCGACCGCGAACGTCAGGACGATGGACGCCCGAACGCTGATCCACTCCCGAGTGGGCTGCATACGCGGTAGTCTCCGACTCTAAACTTAAGTCCCGCGAGGATCCCGTCACCGCTGCAGTGGTTCACGGAGCCGCCGACTAGCCGATCGGCGCCGCCATCATCACCTCGTCGACGTACTCGCCGTCGATCCGGTAGTGGTTCCTCCGCGTCGCCTCGCGCTCCCATCCGTGCGACTCGAGGAACTCGATAGCCGCCGGATTCGTGGCGGGGATGCTGTTGTACAGCTTCTCGAACCCGCGATCGCTCGCCCACGAACTGCCCTTGGTGAGGAGTCTGTCACCGATCCCGTGTCCCCGGTACTCCTCCAGCACGCCGACGGTCAGCTTGGCGGTGTGTTTCAGCTTGTCCGTCTCCGGCAGTTCGAGATGCACCCAGCCGACGACCTCGTCGTCGACCGTCGCGACGAAGAACATCCGCGACTCGACCTCGTTGTTTCGCAGGATCACCTCCTCGTAGTCGATCAGGTCGGCGACAGTCTCCGCCTCGATGTACGTCCCGTCGCGTGCGACCTGCCGGATGACGCCGACCAGCCCGCTCAGGTCGGCCTGTCGCGCGGTCCGGATCGTGTACTCCGTCTCGGTGTCGGACTCGTACACCGTTCCGCCGTTCCCGTCGAACGTTATCTCCAGGTTTCCGTCGACCGTACGGATGTAGCCGTCGCGCCGCAGCACCGCGAGGTGATGTCCGAACGCGTTCGGATCGAAGCCGAGCTCCCGGCGGACCGTCTCGGCCGGTACCGACCCGCGCCGCTCGACATACTCGTAGATGTCCGTGCGGTCCCTGTCGTCGATGTCGACGCGTTGTGTGAGCTCCATGATCAATGGTACCACACACCGCCACTTAGTCGTTCCCCACGAATCACCATGTGGTAACCGGCGCGGACGCGCCGCTCACCGCCGATGAACGCCGGTCAGCAGCGCGGCCACGTCGGTGATGTCGTGCGTGTCCACGAGCAGCTCCGCGGCCTCGCGCACGGTGACGTCCGGGTCGGCGTCGATCCCGTGACAGCCGGCGTACACCGCGAGCCAGTCGCTGGTCGCCCGGTGGAGTCGTCGCAGCTCCGACGCCGAGATCCGTCCCCGTTCGTCCCCCGTCCGAGCCGTCACGTACACCGCGACGACGGGCCCAAGTCCGTCACGTGCCGCGATCAGGGCCGCCGACTCGGGACCCGACGCCTCGTGTCCGGCGATTCGGACCGGCGCTCGTGACCCGCCCGCGACCGGAAGGCGGGCGTCCTCGCCCTCGACGAGCCGCTTCGCCCGGAGCGTTCCGGCGTCCGGGTCGACGTCGAGCGCGATGACGTGGGTGACGAGCGGGCGGTCCGGTAGCTCGTCGTTCGGGTTCATCACGGTCGGCGTCTTGCCCCGTTCGAGGTGACCGTCCTCGTCGAACGACACCTAGCCGTCCCGGAAGTCGGGAACGCCTTTCGTGAGTACGACTGTGTGCATTGGTAGCTCCTCGCTATCGCTGCATTGCGTCGGTTCCTAATAGTTGTTTGTGTGGAACCGGTGTCGACGCCGGGCGGAGACGCCGACTCGCCGGAGCGGGTGGCTTTTTGCCACGACCGCCCGACCGATGGCGTATGCCCGAGATATCGCTCGGCGTCCCGAAAGGGGTCGTGGAGTCGCTTCCCGAGGAGGACGGTACCGCCGAACGCGACATGCGTCGTGCCATCGTCGGGATCCAGTCCCGGCTGAACGAGGAGATCGCGGACGCGAGCCCGACGGAGGCCGCGAGCGTCGCCGTCGATGCCATCGAGCGCATGGAGGAGCAGGCGAGCACCTACCACGAGTTCGTCCCCGAACTGCGCGCGTGGGGCCAATCGCCGATCTACGCCATCGCGTGGCGCAACCTCTACCTCGAGCTGATCGGCCAGCTGTACGAACACGAGTGGCTCACGGACGAGATCGACCGCGAGCGCAACTTCCGACTCGTCGACGACGGGATCCGCCTCTCCGACCTGTAGCGCGGTTCGTCGCCGCCCGTTTTTAAGATGCTCCGAGCCGAGCGATCGCGTATGGACCTGGAGTTGCGGTTCTTCGCGACGTTCCGCGAGGCAGCCGGCGGCAAGATCGTCGAGTACGAGGCCGCGGACGACGCGACGGTCGGCGACGTGTTGCGCGCGCTCGAAGTGGAGTACGAGGGGATGGACGGTCGACTGATCGTCGACGGGGATCTCGCCCCACAGATAAACGTCCTGAAAAACGGTCGGGAGGTGCTCCATCTTGAGGGACTCGACACGGCGCTGTCCGACGGCGATCAGCTCTCGATCTTCCCGCCGGTCGCGGGCGGACGATGACGGACTCGTCCCGAGGCGACGGTCCGAAGTCGACGGACGGGTCGGAGTCGGGTAACGATCCGAGGTCGACGGACGGGTCGAGTGACGAGACGGTCCTCGACGACGTCGGCCCGCCGATCGACGACGGATGGGAGCGCCGCGAACGAGCGTATCGCGGGATCTCCCGTCGGCTCGCGGCGCGGTATCTCCGAAACCTCGGCGGGGAGCTTGTCGACGCCGACGATCCGGCCGATGCCACCCGGGTCGACGGCGACGGGTGGCGAGCGACGCTCCGGGCGGAGAAAGTGGCTGCCGCCGGATCGATCACGCTCACCGAGGTGACCGTCTCGTTCGCCGGCGATCCCGCGGTGCTCGACGAGCTGATCCCGACGTTCAAACGAAAGGCGATGCGTGCGGGCGGATGATGGGCGCGAACGGCGACGCCGGGAGTGGAGACGACGCCGACCACGACGCGGCCGATCACCCGATCGACGGCACCGCACTGCTGAAGGCGGGGGCGCTCGCGAGCGTTCCGGCAGGTCGCCTGCCGTCGCTTTTGGGTCGGGTACAGGCGGATCTCGGCCCGCGGATCGACGACTACCGGCGGCGCTACGAGCGGATCGATGCGAGGCCCGACCGGGAGACGTTCCTCGTGGAGCCCGATCACTGGGAGGCCGTCGGGGACCGACTCGAGCTGTCCGACCGCGAGCGTGACGCCGTGGCGCGCGCCCACGCGGCCGCCGTCGAGCGGGCCGGTTCCGCGGGCAACCGTCGAGACGAGTTCGACGCCGCCCTGGAGATCCGGGCCGGCGTCGTGATCGGCGTCGACGAGGAGTGACCGCCCCACGTCTCCCGGCGCACCGACGCGCTTTTTTCCGTGCCGACGGAGCGTGACCCATGCGACTCGCCCGCCTGCTCACACCCGACGGTCCGGTAGCCGGCCGCTACGAGGACGGAACGATCGTCGCCGCCGACGGCCGCTACGAGGTCGGCCGGGACGGTCGACTGCTACCGCCGTGCGAGCCGACGGCGCTGTACTGCGTCGGCCGCAACTACGCGGAGACGCTTGACCAGATGGCGTACGACCGACCCGACGAGCCCGACTTCTTCATCAAACCGCCGACGAGCCTGCTCGCGCACGGCGAGTCGATCCGGTACCCGGCGTGGACCGACGAGCTCACCTACGCCGGCGAGCTGGTCGCGGTGATCGGCGAACGGTGCCGGGATCTCGACCCCGACGAGGTGTCCGACGTCGTCCGCGGCTACACGATTTTAAACGACGTGGACGCCCTCGACCAGCAGGGACGGACCGCCCGCAAGGCGTTCGACGGCTCCGGTCCGCTCGGCCCGTGGATAGAGACGGACGTCGATCCGACGGATCTGGACGTCACCACGCTCGTCTCGGGCGAGAAACGGCAGGACGCGTCGACTGAGCTCATGCTGTTCGGCCCCGACGAGGTCGTCTCGTTTCTCTCGAAGCGGTTCACCTTCGAACCGGGCGACTGCGTCGCGTTCGGCAGTCCGGCGAATCCCGGCCTGATCGAACCCGGTGACCGCGTCGAGATCACCTACGAGGGCGTTGGAACGCTCGTCAACGACGTGGTCAAGCCGCCCGTGGTAGATTGAGCCGCGGTGAACGGCGGTCGATCCGACAGCCACCGACCGTCACGCACGGAGCAGTCCATCCGCTCAACACGGGGGTCACGGATGCGCGCCGATGAGCTGCCGGACGCGGGCGACGTGACCGCCGAACGCCGGGTTGTCGCGACGACGCGGCCGGTCGACATCGACGTCGATGATCTCCTCGACACGGCCGGGTTCGGCTGCCATCACCACGATCCGGTCGGCAAGCGTCACCGCCTCGTCGACGTCGTGCGTAACGAACAGCACGGTCTTGCCCGTCGACGACCAGATGTCGAGCAGCTCCCGCTGGAGCATCTCGCGAGTCTGTGCATCGACCGCACCGAACGGCTCGTCCATCAGGAGGAGATGCGGCTCGACTGCGAGCGCACGAGCGATTGCGACCCGCTGTTTCATTCCGCCGGAGAGCGATTTTGGGTACGCGTCTCGCTGTCCGGTCAGTCCGACCAGTTCGAGCAACTCGGTCACGCGTGACGCTCGTTCCCCCTCAGGCGTATCCGTCCGTTCGAGGCCGAACGCGACGTTATCTGCGACGGTTCGCCACGGGAACAGATGGTACTCCTGAAACACGACGCCCATGTCCATCGTCGGGCCGTCGACCGGCGTCCCGTTCAGCAGCACGCGACCGTCCGTCGAGTCGGTCAATCCGGCGATGATTCGAAACAACGTCGTCTTTCCACAGCCCGATGGACCGACGAGACAGACGAACTCCCCGTCCTCGACGTCGAACCGAACGGCGTCGAGTGCACGGACACTATCTCCGCCGTCGTCGTACGTCTTTCCGACGTCATCGACGAGTACGGCTGCATCGGCGTCGGACGCTTGCTCGCGTTCGCTCATCGACCGGTCGTTCACGCCCGCCACACTAACACCCTCCGTTGGGCCGCGCGGAACGCGATATCGACGATCAAATACATCAGGCTCAACACGAGAATGTACGCGATCACTTCGTCGACGAGCAGGTTGTTGCTCGCACGGAGGATCCGTCGACCGACACCCGGGACCCCGAAGATCTCGGAGGCGACAACGAGCATCCAGCAGCGTCCCAACCCGGTCCGGATCCCGGTCAGAATTCCGGGCGAGGCTGCCGGAACGACGATCGACCGGAGCATGTCGCTATCGCTGCGAACGCCAAGCGTCCGGCCGACGTCGAGCACATCCTCGGAGACGCCTTCGACCGCACCGTACGCAGCGTAGAAATTGATCCAGAAGGCCCCGATCGCGATGATGAACGCGGCGCCAGCGTGGTTGATCCCGAACCACGCGATCGCGAACCCGATGAGCGCAAGCGGCGGGACCGGCCGAAGAAGCCGAACGATGGGTGCGGTGACGTCGTCGAGCGTTCGGTTCCAACCGAGGACGATCCCGGACCCGACGCCGAGTAGCGTTCCAGTCACGGTGCCTGGGACCCAGTGGCGGACGCTCTGACCGAGCGCGGTGGCCATCTCCCCGGAAACGAGTTCCTCGATGAACGTCTCCCCGACGGCGACCGGGGATGGGAGCACGAACGCGGGCTGTGTCAGTGAGGCTAGATACCAGCCGACCAGAAATCCCGCCGTGCCTAGCGCTCCGCGAACGGCCCGAGTGCCGTCGACCCCTGACCACGGAGCCGCCGATCGGGATGTATCATCTGACGCCCGGGGACCGTCATCACCGGGCGACCGACTATCGTCGACTCGGTGATCGATATCCGTCGCCATTACAGGGCGTCGTACACCTCCAGGTCAAATATTTCCTCGGTGGAACGTTGTTCGTCTATCTGTCCGTTCCGGTGTGCGAACTCGGAGAACACCTGCGTTGCCTCCGTGATCTCTCGGGGGTCGGTGATGAAATTCGACAACGGCGAGTCGAGCGCGCGTCGTGCGCGGTCGGCCGGCATTCCGATCCCGTCCTCGACGTGTGCTGCAGTTTCGTCGGGATTGTCGTCGATGAACTCCGTTGCCCGGACGTGCTGTTCGACGAACTGCCGCGCAAGCGGCGAATCCCGCACGACGTCGCTCATCAGCGTCACCGCCGCGGGCTGTCCGGGAAGCATATCGGCCGCGGTCAACAGCATGCTGACCGACGATCCCTCCTCGTCAGCGATCGTCGGTACCGGTTCCATGATCGAGGTGCCGTCGATCTCGTCGTTGGCGATTGCCTGCCAGACGGCGCTTGCGCCGTTGATCTCCACGATCTCGACGTCTCCGTCGGGGTCGACGCCGATATCTTCCAGCCAGAAGCGGAGCAACACGTCGGGTACGCTCCCTTGCGGGAACGTCCCGAACCGGAACGGGCGTCCGTGTTCGTCAGCCCACCGCGAGAACGCGTCGCCCCCGTGTTCCGCGAACGTCGCGTGGAACGACTCCTCGGCCATGATTCCCATCGGCTCGCGAATGTTCGCCGCGGTGACCCGTGCCGGAAGTCCGCGATCGATAACGATCATCGCCGGGACGATCCCGAACATTGCGACGTCGATTTCGCCGCCGGCAAACGCCTGGACGATCGCGGGGCCGTCGGTAAACTCCTCGCCGACGATCTCCGCATCGATCTCCGAAAAGTACCCCTCGCCCTCCATCACGTACCACTGTAGGTCGGGATAGATCGGCATGTGAGCCACGGTCAGTTCGTCGAGTTCGTCGTCGTCGCCGAGACAACCGGCGAGGCCGACCGATGCTGTGCCGCCGGCAGCCGCGAGAAACGTTCGCCTCGAAACCGTTGACGATCGAATTCGACCAGAAACCGGTCCGCGTGGCGACTCTCCGTAGTCCTTCATACGACCGGTAATCGATTCATACATAATATCTTCGTGTCTCGGGTAATGAACGACCCTTTCGGATACGAATCGAGATCGATTTATATGCTGAATTTCCCGCTAGGACGCGCTCTAATCCGCGATAAGGGCTTGAAAATGCGTCACTGATACCGGCACGAATTGCTAGAACACCTGCTTTTAATAGTATGATCTTGATCCGGTCCGAACTGCCGCTCGGGTCGTGACGGAGGGAACCGGTCGAGCGGACGCCTTTCCTCGGCGGCGTCGATTCAGTTATCAGGTGGGAGGCCGTCGGTACGTCCGTATGGAGCTTCGCCGACTCGTACGTGGTCGTGTCGATTGGCCCGAGATCGAGCGCGTCGCTCGCGAGCTGGCGGAGCGGTACGACCGTGACGGGATGCGGGTTCAGTTCCTCGACGCGGACAACTGGCTGTCGACCCCGATGGTGGTCGACGACGACCTGTTCGTGAAGGTGATCACTCGCCAGAACACGCTCGTCCACACGCTTTTTACCACCGGTCGGAACCTCGGTGCGTTCACCGCCGGCACGGAGGGGTTCTTCGAGCGGTACGAGACGCCCTACGAAATGGCGCGCCACGAGCTGGAGGCGACCGAGCGGCTCCGCGCACTCGGGATCAACGCGCCGGAACCGATCGAGGCGTTCGAGGTCGGCGGGCTCGGCGTCGTCGTCCTCGAGTATCTTCCGGCGTTTCGCACCCTCGACGAACTCGACAGGGACCGCGATTTGGAGCTTGCGCCCGAGCTGTTCGCGACGCTGCGTACCGTTCACGACGCCGGACTCGCGCACGGCGATCTCCGCGCGGAGAACGTCCTGATCCGTGACGGCGAGATCTACTTCATCGACGCGACCAGCGTGGACGACGACGGTCGTGACGCCGCCCGGTCGTACGATCTGGCGAGCGCACTCGCCGCCCTCGAACCGCTCATCGGCGCGTCGGCCGCGGTCGACGCCGCACTCACGAGCTACTCCGCGGCGGAGCTGCTCGCGGCCCGACGGTTTCTCGACTTCGTCGCCATCCGACCTGACCACGAGTTCGACGCGGCAGCGCTGAACGGGGAACTGGAGAAGCGCGCGACGGACGCGAAAACTGGCGAATCCGGCGGCGAGGGCGCGGCGACGAACGATTTTTAACTCGGTCATGGCCGCCCACCCCCGGCTCGCTGCCGGGATGCGATCTCTCCAACATATATCCGGACGGTCGTCAATGAAACGAATGGTCGGGTGCCTATATAAGGGGGAACGAGCCCCGGATCCGACCATGTTACCGCCGATCGCGAGCGATTTCGTCGCCGGGGAGGATCCGGAGGCGGCGCTGGCACACGTCGAGGCTCTCAACGAGCGCGGTGTTGCCGGCATCCTGAATCTTCTCGGAGAGCATTACACGGAGCGGGACCCCGCCGACGAGGACGCCGACGAGTACGTCTCGCTGATCCGTTTGATCGCCGACCGGGACCTCGACGGGTGCGTCTCGGTGAAGCCGAGCCAGATCGGCCTCGACGTCGATCCCGACGTCTTCCGGGAGAACCTCGACCGGATAGTCGCCGCCGGCACGGATGCCGGCGTCCTCGTTTGGATCGACATGGAGGACCACCGGACGACGGACGTCGCGCTCGACGCCTTCGAGCGTCACGCCGTCGAGACGAACGGAAACGTCGGCGTCTGCGTCCAGTCGAACCTCAAACGGACCCGCGAGGATCTCGAACGGCTCGCCGAGCTCCCGGGCAAGGTCAGACTCGTAAAGGGCGCGTACGACGAGCCCGCGTCCGTCGCGTACGGATCGAAGGCCCGCGTCGACGATGCCTACCGTGAGGACCTGCGATATGCGTTCGAGACGTTCGACGAGGGCGTCGCGGTCGGCAGCCACGACCCGACGATGATCGACCACGCCCGTGAGCTCGCCGCCGAACACGGGACTCCCTACGAGATTCAGATGCTGATGGGCGTTCGCGAGCGCGCACAGTTCAAGCTGGCCGACGATGTGGATGTCCACCAGTACGCGCCGTACGGGTCGAAGTGGTTCTCGTACTTCTACCGGCGGATCCGCGAACGGAAGTCGAACGCGCTGTTCGCGCTCAGGGCGGTCGTCGGCCGGTAGTCCGAACTCGATCGCTGCAATGCTGGCGGCTGTCCCCGACGACCGCCTCGATCAGGGGTCGAGCAGCTTCGATTCGGCCTTCCGCAGGTGTTCGAGCAGGGTCGTCTTCGAGACGTCCAGGTCGGCGGCGAGCTCGCGGGTCGAGGCCTCTCGGGGCCACTCGTAGTATCCGGCCTCACGTGCGTGCTCGTACACCTCCCGCTGGGCGCTCGTCAGCGTGTCGACGCGCTGTTCGCGGGCGGTGCCAGCCGGCGTTCCCAACGAGGAGAGCGACTCGACGCTCACCTCGGCGTCGGCTCCCTCGCGGACGTCATCGAGCGCCTCGCGGAGCTCCGATCGTTCGCCCGCGAACCACACCTGCCACTCCTCACAGCCGTCCTCGATCCGGACCGGCGCGCCGTGGACGAAGCCGTGTTCGAGTAGGGTCGGGCAAACCATCTCCGCCGGGTCGTACTCGAGGAAGAACTCCCGGACGACGTTGCCGGGCGTCCGCCGGGCGCGACCGAACCGCTGCTGTAACTCGAGCAGATCCCCGGAGCGGTCGGATTCGCGGATCGCGTCCAGCAGGGCCGTCACCTCCGCCTCGGACTCCCCGAACGCGGTAAATAGTCCGTTGACGGAGTCGGGCGACGCCTCCCGCACGGTGGGGGAGTCGTACACTGCGTGCGCGAGGATGCCGCCGCCGTTGTCGGCGGTCGCCTCGATCGCCCAGCAGTTCGGATGCCAGAGTTCGAGGGTCAGCCGGGTTCCGGACCAGTCGTCGGTACTGCTCATGTTCGATGTAGACATCGATCGGTAATGTGTGTGCCCCTCACACAAGGGAAGGGCCGACCATGGTCGGGTGGGAGCTTTGACCCGTTCCGGCGCTAGTTGATTCCATGGCGGAGCCACGCGGACAGTACATCGGCGGCGAGTGGATCGACGGGGCGGAAACCGAGACGTTCACGAGCAAGAACCCGGCCACGGGCGACACGCTCGGGGAGTTCGCGCGGGGGTCGACCGCGGACGTCGACCGCGCGGTCGCGGCCGCGGACGCGGCGTTCGCCGAGTGGCGCGAGCTATCGCGGATCCGGCGGGCGGAGTACCTCTGGGACGTCTACCACGAGCTCCGCGAGCGAACCGACGAGCTCGGCGAGGTCGTCACGCGGGAGTGCGGCAAGGAGATAAGCGAGGGCCGGGCAGACGTCGTCGAGGCGGCGCACATGGTCGAGTGGGCGGCCGGCGACGCGCGCCACCCGAAGGGCGACGTCGTCCCGTCGGAGATCCCCGGCAAGGATGCGTACATGCGCAGGAAGCCGCGCGGGGTCACCGGCTGTATCACGCCGTGGAACTTCCCGGTCGCGATCCCCTACTGGCACATGGCGATCGCCCTGGTCGAGGGCAACACCGTCGTGTTCAAGCCGGCCGAACAGACCCCACGCTGTGCGGAGATCATCGCCGAGATGTTCGACGACGCCGGGATCCCCGACGGGGTGTTCAACATGGTGCAGGGGTTCGGCGACGCCGGCAACGCGATCGTCGAACACGATGACGTCGCGACCGTCCTGTTTACCGGCTCCGCGGAGGTCGGCCACGGGATACAGGAGAAGCTGGGCGGGGCCGCAGGGAAGCGGGCGGCCTGCGAGATGGGCGGCAAAAACGGGGTTGTGATCACCGAACACGCCGATCTGGACGTCGCCGTCCACTCGGCGGTCATGTCGTCGTTCAAGACGACCGGGCAACGGTGCGTCTCTTCGGAGCGGCTGATCGTGCATGCCGACGTCTACGAGGCGTTCAAAGAGCGATTCGTGGAGGTCGCCGAATCGGTCGCCGTCGGCGATCCCCTGGACGAGGGGACGTTCATGGGGCCGTTGATCGAGGCCGAACATCACGAGAAGGTGAGCGGCTACAATCGGCTCGCGTGCGAGGAGGGCGTGAACGTGCTCGTCGACCGGACGGAGCTCGACGACGAGGAGATCCCGGACGGCCATGAGGACGGCCACTGGATCGGCCCGTTCGTCTACGAGACCGACCCGTACGCGGATCTCCGGTGTACCCGCGAGGAGACGTTCGGTCCTCACGTCGCGCTGCTGAAGTACGACGGCGACATCGACGAGGCGATCGCGGTCCACAACGACACCGACTACGGGCTCGCGGGCGCGATCGTCTCCGAGAACTACCGGCAGATCAATCGGTTCCGCGACCGGGCTGAGATCGGGCTCGCGTACGGGAACCTCCCGTGTATCGGCGCAGAGGTCCAGCTTCCGTTCGGCGGCGTGAAGAAGTCCGGCAACGGTTACCCGTCCGCCCGCGAGGCCATCGAAGCCGTCACCGACCGCACCGCCTGGACGCTCAACAACGCCGACGAAGTCGAGATGGCACAGGGACTCTCGGCAGACATCAAAACCACGACGGAATGAGGTCGGGATCGGGCCCGGAATTCCCGTCGACTGGCGACCGAATCATAAACGGATGATTAGGTGGAAAAGGCCTTTTGAGGGCTCGAAACCTACGTACGAATAGCGATGGCAACCATACTGGGCGGCGAACGGGACCGAATCGAGGCATATCGTGAGCGGCTCGACGCGATCGACGCGACGATCACGACGCTGATGGATCGATGGAGCGTCCCCACGCTACGGGCGGCCGTCGGGATCGTCTTCATTTGGTTCGGCGCCCTCAAAGTGCTCGGCGTCTCGCCGGCCGCCGACCTCGTGGCGGCGACCGTTTACATCGTCCCGCCCGATATGTTCGTCCCGATTCTCGGCGTCTGGGAGGTCCTCATCGGCCTCTGTCTGCTGTATCGGCCGCTCATTAGAGTTGGCATTCTCCTTCTGGCGCTGCAGCTGCCCGGAACGTTTCTTCCCATCGTCCTCCTGCCGGAGGTCGTTTTCGTGGCGTTCCCGTACGGACTCACCGTGGAAGGACAGTACATCGTGAAGAATCTCGTGATCATCGGAGCGGCGCTCGTCATCGGCAGCACGGTGAGACGAGAGGATCGATGAGGGGATGAGCCTCCCCCAATGTCCGACGGCGGCGCGTTTCTCGGTCGTGGCGACCGGTCACACGGTCGCGGTCGCGTCCTTGACCACCGCCCGGACGTCGTCGACGAGCGCGTCGACGTCGTCGCTCTCGGCGTAGATCCGGACGTACTCCTCCGTACCGGAAGGTCTGACGAGCGTCCACGAGCCGTCGGGAAACTCCAGTCTGACGCCGTGATCCGTGTCGACGTCAGCCTCGGCAAACGCCTTCGGGAGCGCGGCCTCGAGCCGATCCATCACCGAGCTCTTTAGCTCGTCCGGACACTCGACGCTTCGCTTCCGATAGGGCCGCTCCGTCACCGGTTCGCGGAGCTCGTCGAGTCCCTCGTCGGCGACCAGCCGGGCGATCACCGCGGCCGAGCAGACGCCGTCGGTCCAGCCGCCGAACGGGACGTGGACGTGTTTCCACGGCTCGGCCGCGAACACGACGTCCGTCCCCGTCGGTCCCTCAGCCGTCGTTTCGCCGCCCACGTCGGTCGGCGGTTCGTCACCCGCGTCGGCCCGGACCGCCGCGATCCCCTCGTGAAGCGCGCCGAGCTGCACGCGTTCGACCCGGCCGCCCGCCTCGCGTACCCGCTCGTCGATGCGACCCGAGGCGTTCGGCGTCGTGACGACCACGGGGTCGGTCGCGTCGCTCGCGCGGACGTATCGCTCGGCGAGGATCGCGAGGACGGTGTCCTCGTGAACCACCTCGCCGTCCGCGTCGACGATCACGACCCGGTCCGCGTCGCCGTCGTGACCGATCCCGAACGCGAAGCCCGTGCCGCCGCGTCCGGGATCGGCGACGCCCTCGTTGGCGTCGGTAATGAACGCACGGAGGTCCCGAAGACTCTCCGGCGTCGGCTTGCTCCCTCGACCCGGGAAGTGACCGTCGACGTTGCCGTTGAGCGTGACGACGGTCGCGCCAAGCTCCCGGAGGACGGTCGGCGTCGCGGGACCCGCCATCCCGTTGCCGCAGTCGACCGCGATCCGGAGTTGGTCAAGAGGCGCCCCGAAGCCGCCGGCGTACGCGACGACCGTTTCCACGTAGTCGCCGAGGACGTCCACGCGGGTCGACTCGGTCCACGCGTTCCACGGGGCGTCGTCCGGATCCGCTTCGACACGGCGCTCGATCGCGACCTCTAAGCCGTCCGCGAACTCCGTCCCGTCGCGGAACAGTTTGATGCCATTGTCCGTCGGCGGATTGTGTGAGGCGGTCAACATCACGCCGTACCGCCCCCGCGATGCGTACGCGAGCACCGGCGTCGGGAGCTGGCCCGCACGACGGACCCGGGCCCCGCCGGCCGTGAGTCCGGCCTCGATCGCGGCCGCGAGCGCTGCCCCCGTCACCCGACCGTCGCGCGCGAGCACGACCTCGGGACGGTCGGCGTCCGTCGCGGACCCGCGCTCCCGTATCTCCGCCGCCACCGCGCGGCCGACCGCGAGCGCGAGGTCGGGCGTCACCCGCTCCTCGACGCCGCCGCGAATGCCGGCCGTCCCGAACAGGTTCATACCCGGAGTATCGACCGCCGGAAGTTAGTAGGCGTCGGTCCCGGACGGGCTGTCCCGGTTCGCCGTTCCATCGACCGATCGAGCGTGGGCGACGACCTGCGGATATTTATATTGCGGGCGGTCGCACCCACGATCGATGAGCGACCGGATCCGCGCACACGTGTTCGTCTCCGGCACCGTGCAGGGTGTTTACTACCGCGCCTCGACCCGTGAGGCGGCCCGCGACCGCGATGTCGATGGGTGGGTGCGAAACCTCCCCGACGGACGCGTCGAGGCCGTCTTCGAGGGAGCCGAGGGCGACGTTCGAGACATGGTCGAGTGGTGCGAGACGGGGAGTCCGGCCGCCGACGTCGACGCCGTCGACGCGGAGTTCGGCGACCCGGAGGGGATGAGCGGTTTCGAGATCCGCCGGTAGCTTCGGCGGTCGGGTTCGTCGGCCACTCACGCCGTCCGCGCACTTCTCGTGTCGTCCGTCGGCCACGCGCGGGACTCGGACGGTGGCGGCGCGCGCGGTTCGAGTGCCGCCCGCCGCTCAGGGTTCGGAATGGGGCCGATTTCCCCGTACGCCGAGTTCCTCCAGTGCACGCAACACCACGATCGCCTCGACGACGTCCCGTTCCTCCGTATGGGGATCGTCGGTCGCGGCGAGTGTCGTCTCGGCTCGTGTTTCGAGTCGCGTTTCGAGTTTCGTCTGGTCGGTCGCCGCCTTCTCCGCGGTGAAGAGCGCCTCGTGATCCTCCCGGAGGTCGAGCGAGACGTGCGCGGCGTTACACCGTGAGAGCGGATGGGTGTCCATCTCGATCGCGAGATCCCGAACCAGCTCCCAGTCGCTCTCACAGAACCGGAGCGTCACCGATCCGACGACGTCTCGCCACGCGATCGGGTCCCCGTTCCGCATCAGCCGAAGCGCCCGCGGCGGTACCTCGATCCGACTGTGTGTCTCCTCGCGGCCACAGAGACAGCACGGCGTGTTCTTCAGTCCGGCGTACACGCCACGCCGTACGGCCCGGACCACCCTGTCGCTTACGGCCGGTCGGCGGACGGATCAGCCGGTCAGCGCTCGACGAACTCCACGAGCATGCCGCCGGTCGATCCCGGATGGAGAAACGCCACGTCGTGGCCCCACGCCCCGGGTCGAGGCTCATCGTCGACGAGTTCGACGCCGTGGGCGCGCGCGGACGCCAGCGCGTCGGCAATGTCGTCGGTCGCGATCCCGACGTGGTGCATCCCGGGACCCTCCCGGTCGAGAAACCGGGCCACCGTTCCGTCGGCGACGGGTTCCAGCAGCTCGAGATAGCCACCCGCCTCCAGTTCGAGGAAGACGACCCGGAGACCGTCGAGAGTCTCCCGGTGGATGACGGGGGCGTCGAACAGCGCGGCGTATCGGTCCGCGAGCGCGGCGGCGTCGCGGGTGGCGACGCCGACGTGATCGAAGCGCATACCCTCCGATCCCACGGCGACGACTTAACGCTCACCCGGTCGCGTGGTCGCGATCGCCCGGCATCGACGGCTCGACCGGTCTCTCCAGCCCGACTCGGCAACGAGTCGAGCGTCTCGCGAACGATCTATCAGTCTCCAACGAGCGATCGACGGACGTTTTATAAACCGGCTGCGACACGTCGAGGATCTCCGCGGTCGGCATGCGAGGCTGCGGTGCGTCGCGGGCGATGATGAACGATCCGCCGAGACCCACTCATCGGGCAGTCAGGTATACACAAACGAGCGAAAGGCCACGACATGCGGTAGTCAGCGGGCTTCAGGAAGACGGGTCGGCCCGGGACTACCGGTCGGCCTCGTGTACACCGCTCGACTGCGAGTTGAGGCTCGGCGCCGGCGGCTGCTCGCGGGTCCGGTAGAGGTACAACAGCTCCTCGAGCAACATCGCGTGCGGGTGGCCCGCCGTGTACTGGTGGTCGATGAAGTCCTCGGCGTCGCTGATCCGGCCGCGAAGCACGAACTGGCGCACCATCGCCACCGACTCGAACAGCGGGACCTCCGTCTCCGCGGCGCCCGTGGCGGCGTCACCGTCGGCGGTATCCGGGAGCACGTCCGCTTTGATCGCCTCGTAGTCGATCGTCTCCGGGTCGTAGTCGGTGAGGAGCTGTTCGAGCATGTAATCGGTGGCGAACCGATAGAACTCCGATTTGCTCTCGAAGGAGCCGTCCTCGACGAGATGCTCTATCTCCTCGACGACCGACTCCGGAAACCGGACGGTACTCTTCACCATGATACCGAAACGTCACACGGGTACGCACATAGTTGTACCGACCCGCTCGGGAGAGTCGACCACCGAACTACGACACGTACTCGTACTGACGCTCGTTCATCCGTCCCCAGCCGGTGAAGACGAACTCCGCGTCCGGCGCGGTGAACTCCTCGATCTCGCGGTCCAGGTCCTTGTCGTACTCGTGGACGTCGTGGACGTCCTCGTACTCCTCCCACGAGAGGTCGTAGCGTGACGCCAACTGGTCGTCGATGTCGAGCGCCGCGATCTCCGAGCGCCACCCCTCACGGACGGTTTCGGCGTGGATCTCCGCCTGCGCTCCGGAGCCGTACGAGCCGACGAGCAACGTCTCGCCGACGCCGGTTCCGTCGCGTTCGGCCAGATCGCGGAGCGCGCTCACGCGGGCGACGTGGACGGAGCCGGTGTACCAGTTGCCCACCTCACGGGCGAGCTCGAGGGTGGGCTCGACGGCGGCGTCGTACCACGACCGATACTGCTCTGTCGTTTGCAGGTCGTCCATGTACTCTCGGATCGCCTCCTCGAACGCCTCGCGGTCCTCGAACTCCGTCTCGCGTGGCTGACGGCCGATCTCCTCGGCGAGCGCCGTCTCGTGTTCGGTGTCGCGGATCACGTGGCGGTACGCGAGCAACGCGGCCTTCCTGACCATCCCCGGGAACGGCGTGTGGAACGGCGCGTACGCGAAATCGTCGAGTTCGACCGTGCCCGCCACCGACTGGTAGTCCTCCAGCGCCTCGCGCATCCGCGAGAGGTACACCTGCATCGAGCGCTTGCCGTCGACGCTCGGGAACTGCTGGTTCGGCTTCAGGAAGTCCGTCTCGTCCTTCGAGCCGTATCCCTGATGGGTCGACAGCTCGACGAGCGAGGGGTCCTCGTCGATCAGCATCGCCACGGCGCCGGCGCCCTGCGTCGCCTCGCCGGGATCGCCGCGAGCGTACAGCGCGGTGTCGGTCGCGATCACCAGCGCGGCCCGTCCGCGATGACGACCCGCGCGGATCCAGTTGTATGCGTCGTCGATCGCCTGCGTGCCCGCGACGCAGGCGAACTTGCGCTCCCCCTTGTTCGCGTGGGTGAAGTCGCCGTCGTACACCTGCTCCAGACAGCCCGCGATGTACGTGGACACGGGCTTCGAGTGGTCAAACGCCGACTCGGTTGCGACGTCGATCCGTCCGATATCCGCGGGGTCGAGTTCCTTGCGGTCCATCAGTCGCTTCGCGGCGTTCGCACCCATCGTGACGATGTCCTCGTACACGTCCGGGAACGAGGAGTTGACGAGGCCGAGCCCCTTGGTGTACTTCTCGGGGTCATCACCCTTCTGTGGCGCGAACGTGTTGGGCAAGTCCATCTTGAGCTTACCCGATCGGATCTCGATGGCGTCGATCCCCACTGCAGTCATGCTCCGACGTTCTCGAAGTGGGCTTATGGGCCTGTCGATAGGAGTGACGACGATCGTCGAGATACGGCGGGTGTCGGACGCGGGGTCCGGCCACGTTGCGGACGCTACGATTTTCAGCGTCCGACCCTGAACGCGACACGATGGACGAGGACGACGAGAGGGAGCGGGACGGCGAGACCGAGCGGGGCGAGAACGCCTCCGACGAGCTTCCGCTGGATCGGTTTCACGACGCGCTCGAGGCCGAGGGGCGTCCGGTCGCGACGGCCGCGGAGATCGCCGCACGGCTCGACACGACGCAGGCGCGGGCCCGAGCGGGGCTCGGTCGGCTCGTCGACCGCGGTGCGGTCCGACGACTGGACGTCGAGCACGATCCCGTGGTGTTTTACCCCGACGAGTGGGGACGACTGGCTCGTCGCGAGCGGATCGTTCCGTTCCCGAACCGTCGGGAGATCGTCGTCGACCGTCCGACACAGTTCACGCGGGCGCGGCTGTCGGAGTTCGCGCACCTCGTCGACACCACCGGGACGGATCCCGGCACCCGAGGCTACCTCTACCGGATCCGCGAGGAGGACGTGTGGGCCGCGCCGTTCGACGACGTCGACGACCTGCTCTCGCGGGTGCGGTCCGTCCTCGGCGGGCGGTACGACGGGCTGGAGGGCTGGATCGACGACCAGTGGCGGCGTGCCCATCGGTTCCGGCTGTACACCCACGAGGACGGGTACGTCGTACTCGCGGCCGCCACCGAGGCCGCGATGGGTAACGTCGCCGAGGAACACCTCGACACGGACCACCTGCGGGCGCCGATCTCCGAGACGGAGGCGTGGGTCAACGAGGACGCCATCGCGGCGATCAAGCGCTCGCTGTACGACGCGGGCTACCCCGTCGTCGACGACCGCGATCTGGAGACGGGCGATCCGGTCGACGTTGAGCTCCGCACGGAGCTTCGTCCGTACCAGGAGTCGTGGGTCGACGCGTTCACGGAGAACGGCTCCGGCGTGTACGTCGGGCCGCCGGGGTCGGGCAAGACGGTCGCGGCCATCGCGACGATCGCGGCGGTCGGCGGGGAGACGCTGATCCTCGTTCCCTCCCGGGAGCTGGCGAGCCAGTGGCGCGCCGAGCTGCTCGAACACGCGTCGATCGACCCGGACGACGTGGGGGAGTACCACGGCGGCGAGAAGGCCATCCGATCCATCACGATCGCGACCTACCAGATCGCGGGGATGGATCGGCACCGAAGCCTGTTCGACTCGCGGGAGTGGGGGTTGATCTGCTTCGACGAGGCACACCACGTCACTGCACCGGTCTTCTCACGAACCGCGGAGTTGCAGGCACGCCACCGGCTCGGACTGTCCGCCACGCCGGTCCGTGAGACGGGAAGCGAGGAGGAGATCTACACGCTGATCGGGCCGCCGATCGGCACCGACTGGGACGCCCTCTTCGAGGCGGGGTTCGTCCAGGAGCCGGAGGTGGAGATCCGATACGTGCCGTGGCGCGACGAGCTGGCGAGAAACGAATACGTCGCCGCCGACGGGCGCGAGCGACGACGTGCGGCCGCCGAGAACCCGGCCAAGATCGAGGAGGTCCGCTATCTGCTCGCGACGAACCCCGGCAAAAAAGCGCTCGTGTTCGTCGAGTATCTCGACCAGGGCGCGGCGATCGCCGAGGCGCTCGACGTCCCGTTCATCAGCGGCGAGACGCCACACGCCGAGCGGGATCGGTTGTTTCGCTTGTTCCGGAACGGCGGGACGACCGCGGACGAGACGAGCGAGGGTGACGGGGCGAGTGACGATGGAACGAGCGAGGGAGCGCACGCGGACGGAATCGACACGCTCGTGGTCTCGCGCGTCGGTGACGAGGGCATCAACCTCCCGAACGCGGAGCTTGCGATCGTCGCCTCAGGGCTCGGCGGGTCGCGCCGGCAGGGCGCACAGCGCGCGGGGCGGACGATGCGCCCGACCGGCTCCGCGCTCGTGTACGTGCTCGCGACGCGAGGGTCGTCCGAGGAGTCGTTCGCACAGCGACGGATGCAACACCTCGCGAGAAAGGGGATTCGGGTGCGGGAGACGACGGTTTCGGACTGAGACGCCCCGCCATCGGCGACCACGACCGCCGGAAGCTCCGATCCGTCCGACGGTTCGTCGAAGGCGGCCGGATCGGCGGCGATGGATGACAAAGAGCTTCCGTTCACTTCACGTGGAAACGTACATGCACCATCGACGACTCGGCTCCGTCGCATCGGTCAGCGAGGTCGGCTACGGCGCGTGGCAGATCGGCGGCGACTGGGGAACGGTGACGCGCGAGGCGGCCGTCGCGGCCGTCGAGGCCGCTCGTGACGCCGGCATCGACTTCTTCGACACGGCGGACGTGTACGGTGACGGCCGCTCCGAGCGGATCGTCGGCGACGTGCTCGCCGAGGAGATCCGACGCGGAGCGGTGACCGTTGCGACGAAGGCGGGACGGCGGCTCGATCCCCACGAGACCGAGGGGTACACGGAGGCGAACCTGCGGCAGTTCGTGGACCGCTCCCGCGAGAATCTCGGGATGGAGACGCTCGACCTGCTGCAGCTTCACTGTCCGCCGACGGACGTGTACTACCGTCCCGAGACGTTCGACGCGCTCGAGGAACTGGTCGCGGAGGGGCGGATCGACGCGTACGGCGCGAGCGTCGAACGGGTCGAGGAAGGGTTGAAGACGATCGAGTATCCGGGCGTCGAGAGCGTGCAGGTGATCTTCAACCCGTTCCGTCAGCGGCCGGCCGAACACCTGCTGGAACGGGCCGCCGAGGCGGACGTCGGCGTGATCGTCCGCGTCCCGCTCGCGTCCGGCCTCCTGACGGGATCGCTGTCGGCCGACGTGGAGTTCCCGGAGTCGGACCATCGGAACTTCAACCGAAACGGCGAGGCGTTCGACGTCGGCGAGACGTTCGCGGGCGTTCCCTACGACGTCGGGCTCGACGCGGTGGCGGCGCTGGAGGACCACGTTCCGGACCGCCTGACGACCGCGTCGTTCACGCTTCGCTGGATCCTCGACCACGACGCGGTGACGACGGTTATCCCCGGCTCGACGACGCCGGAACACGTCCGTGCGAACGCCGCCACGAGCGAGGCGGACCCGCTTGCCGACGACGCACACGACGCCGTCAAGCGCGTGTACGACGAGCACGTGAGCGACCACGTTCACCATCGCTGGTAGCCTGCGGCGCCGGCGAGCCGACGATCCGGACGGCATCGACGATCCGGACGGCGTCGATGGTGGTCGGCGACGAGTGGCCGCGCCGACGTTCCAAACCGTTTATACAGGCGCCTGCGGAAATGATGTGTATGCCGCGAGAGCAGAAGCAGGTTCGGGAACTACAGGAGGGCAGCTACGTGATGATGGATGACTCGCCCTGCAGGATCAACCACTACAGTACCGCCAAGCCCGGAAAACACGGGAGCGCGAAGGCCCGAATCGAGGGGTCCGGCGTGTTCGACGGCAAGAAACGCTCGCTCTCGCAGCCGGTCGACGCGAAGGTGTGGGTGCCGATCATCCAGCGCAAGCAGGGACAGGTCATCTCCGTCTCCGGCGACGACGCCCAGGTGATGGATCTCGACACCTACGAGACGTTCACGATGCGGATCCCCGAGGGCGAGGAGTTCGCCTCGGACGACAACATCGAGTACCTCGAGTACGAGGGCCAGCGCAAGGTCGTCGGGTAGTCGACGCAATGTTTCCCGGAGCGACGACCGACCGCGCGGCTGCCTCCTACGTGGTCGTCGGCGCTCCGCTCGACGCCACGACCACGTTTCAGCCCGGAACCCGGTTCGGTCCGGACCGGATCCGACGCTTCTCCGAAGCGTACGACGATTATGACCACCGGACCGGCACGACCTTCTCCGAACTCGGCGTTCACGACGCCGGCGACGTCCGACCGTGGGACGACGTGCCGGCGTATCTCGATCACCTCGCCGCCGAGCTCCGGAGCGTCGTCATCGACGACGCGGTTCCGGTCACGGTCGGTGGCGAGCACACGGTGACGTACGCGGGCGTCGACGCGACTGACCCGGACGTGCTCGTCGTCTGTGACGCCCACCTCGACCTCCGCGACGCGTACGACGGCAACGGATGGAGCCACGCCTGCGTGACGCGACGCATCCTCGACGACCTCGACGTCGACAGGGCGGTGATCGTCGGCGCACGAACCGGCGCTCCGGTGGAGTGGGATCGCGCCGCCGAGGACGACGTGGAGGTCGTCGCTCCGGCTGTCGTCTCCGACTGGCTGAACGGTCTCGACGACACGTTCGCCGACGAATCGGTGTATTGCTCGATCGACATCGACGGAGTCGACCCGGGGTTCGCGCCTGGCACCGGGACGATGGAACCGTTCGGCCTCGCGCCGCGGGAGGTCCGTGACCTCGTCCACGCGGTGGCACCGGCAGCCGACGGGTTCGACGTCGTCGAAGTGAACGATCGCGACGACGGCCAGGCGGCCGCGCTCGGCGGGAAGCTTCTCCGGGAGTTCGTTCGTGCCCGGGAGGACGGCCGATAAAGCGGGGTCTAACCGCGCTTACCGCGACTCCGAGAGCCGTCGACGTGCAGCAGTTACGGCCTCCATCGAGTCGATCCACTCCCGCGGATCCGTACACCAGATACGGTCACCCTCGACGCTTACACAGAACACGGACTCACTCGACGGTGAGAGCGTCACCTCGTCGACGTCGGGTCGATCGCCGAGATGGGCGTCGATCAGGCGTCGAGCGGTCTCCGCCTCGGTCCAGAGCCGCTGACCGGTCGCGTACTCGATGGCAATCACTGCCATATGTCTCCATAGGTTCTACACAATTAATAAGTAACGTTTTCGGGCAAACGTTACGGACTCGATCACTCCTTACGGTCGGCGTGTCGTCTCAGCCCTCGTCGTCGGTCGCATCGCCGTCAGGCGCGTCGCCGTCGCACACCACGTCGCCGTCGTATACCACGTCACCATCGTACACTGCGTCACGGTCGTACACCACGTCGCCGTCGACGACCGTCATCGCGACGTCGATGTCACGGATCGATCCGGGGTTCTCCCACGGCGAGCCGTCAAGCACCACGAGATCGGCCCGCTTCCCGACCTCGACGGTACCGAGCCGGTCCTCGTCGAAGCCGGCGTACGCCGACCCGAGGGTGTATGCACGGAGGGCCTCGGTGACGGAGAGTCGCTGTGACGGCGTCGGCGCGGTAACCGCGTGATGAACCCCGAGCAACGGGTCCATCGGCATACCGTCGGACCCGAACGCCAAGCGAACGCCAGCATCGTGCAGTTCGCGCAGCCGGTTCGTCTCCGTGCGCCGGTCCCCGAGCCGAGCGTCGTACAGGCCGTCCCGACCGGCCCACTTGTGGAAGTTGGGCTGGACGCTGGCGACGAGCCCGGCGTCCGCCAGTCGATCGATCGCGTCGTCGGTCGCCAGCTCGAGGTGTTCGATCCGATGGCGGGCTACGGCAAGATCGTCGGTCGCCGCCTCGGCGTACGCGTCGAGCGTCTCGTCGATCGCGACGTCGCCGATGGCGTGTGCGGTGAGCTGATAGCCGGCGGCGGTCGCCGTCTCGACCAGCGCACGAAGCCGTCCGGGGTCGACGACCCACTGTCCGCTCTCGTCGGGTGCGTCCGCGTACGGCTCCGAGAGCTTCGCGGTGTGACCGCCGAGGCTGCCGTCGGTGAACGTCTTTATCGCTCCGGTTCGGACGAACGCCGATCCGTCGTTCGTCCCGAGTCCGACTTCCCGGAGCGCGTCGAGGTGGTCGCTCCAGTAGTTGACCCGGACTCGTGCGGTGAGCGCTCCCGCACGGTCGAACTCGCGGTACACGCGCGGTGCGTCCGAGCCGCGAACCATATCGTGAAACCCCGTGACCCCCCGCCGAGCACAGTGAGCGAGCGCCGCGCCGATCGACTCGCGCGTCTTCTCGATTCCGGGCGCAACCGCCTCGTAGACCGCGTCAAGCGCCGTCTCCAGCAGCACGCCCGTCGGCTCGCCGTCGTCGTCCGTCGGCACCGTTTCGGCGGGTGCCGCCTCGACCTCCGTCTCGATCGTCGCGAGTGCGGTCGAGTCGACCGCACCGACGTGCATGTCCTCCCGGAACGCGGCGACCGGGCGGCCCGTGGGAACGCGGTCGAGGTCCCGACGCGTGAGATAGCGGTTCTCCGCCCACTCCGATTCGTCGTAGCCGTATCCGAGCACCCACGCGTCGTCGGGTCGCCCGCCGTCAGCATCGACCTCGGCCGCACGCTCGGCGAGCAGGTCCACCGCCTCAGTCGGCGAGTCGGCGGCCGACAGATCCGCGTGGACGAGCCGCCGTCCGACGGTCGTCAGGTGGGTGTGGGCATCGATAAATCCGGGGAGCAGCACGCGTCCCTTGAGGTCCACGACGTCCGTGTCGACCCCGGCGAGGAACTCGACGTCGTACGTCGAGCCGATCCGGACGATCCGGCCGTCACGGACCGCGAGTGCCTCGTACGTCTCGTCGGGCGCGGTCAACGTGTGTATTTCCCCGTTCACGAACGCTACGTCCGCGGCGTCGCTCATGGATCGACGACCGGCTGGCGAGCGGTTAACCGTTCGGAAACCGGACGAGCCGGACGACGACCCGACGCTCCCGTGTCCGGACCCCGGGTCGACGTCGCCTCTCGGTTAGCGCCGCCGGATGAGCGACGGTTCCGCCGCCCGGTGTTTCCAAAGGTCTTTGCCCTTCCCGCCGCTATACGGCGGTAATGGATGACGCCGCGCGGGCGCGTGAGGCCGCACGCGAGGCGCTCGTGGACATCGAACCCGAGCGACTGCGTGCCACCATCGATGACAGGCTCCTCGACGCGGCGGTGACGCCCGGCGTGTTGTCGCTCGTCACCGCCAGGGCACTCGACCCGACCGTCCGACCGGAGCACGTCGACGACCGTGCCGCCGGAGTGCAGCTGATCTACGAAGGGCTTCGGCTCACACGCCGCCTCGCACACGAGGAGCCGTGGACGACGGCGACGACCCGCGGGCCGGACATCGACGCCGACATGGACGTGCTCGCCGCCGACGTGCTCGTCTCCCGCGGCTTCTCGCTGCTCGCGTGTACCGACGCGGCCGACGCCGCCGTCGACGTCGTCCGGGCGTTCGGCCGCGACCAGACGCTCCGTGACCGCGACGGTATCGATCCCGCGGACGCCGCCGCGCTCGATCGCAACCTCGAGGTCGACGCGCTCGAACTCTCCGTGATCGCCGGCACGACCGCAGTCGGCGGCGAACCGCCGGAGGAACTGCTGGCGTACGCCCGCGAACTGGCGGCCGATTACGACGGCGAGTTTCCGCCACCGGGCCGAGCGCTTCCCGAAACGACCGCCGACCGCATCGCCGACATCTCCGATCGCGCGGTCTCCGCGACGGACCGCTGAGCGCGACGAACGAGCCCGACGCGACCGGAACCCGGTGACCGGGACAGCGGTCCGTGATGAGGACTCACCCCGCGAACAGTTAAGTCGGTGACGCCGCTTACTCGGAGGTAGTCGACGCGATCCATGGAACAGCTTCCTCACGGACGCACGACGACGCATCGCGTCGTTACCGGAGACTCTCGCTCGCTGTCGACGGTGGACGACGACGCCGTCGAACTGGTCGTCACTTCACCTCCCTATCCGATGATCGAGATGTGGGACGAGCTGTTCTCAGAGCTCGATCCACGGATAGCGGAGCGTCTCGAAGCGGGCGATGGGCAAGCCGCCTTCTCTCGAATGCACGAGGAACTCGAGACGGTCTGGACGGAGGTCAGTCGAGTGCTGGTCGACGGTGGGATCGCGTGTATCAACGTCGGTGACGCGACACGGAAACTGGACGGGAGTTTTCGCGTCTTCCAGAACCACTCCCGCATCATCGACGCCTTCGAGAACCTCGGCTTCGAGCCGTTACCCGAGATCCTGTGGCGTAAACCCGTCAACTCGGGAGCCAAGTTCATGGGCTCAGGGATGCTCCCGCCCAACGCCTACGTAACGCTCGAACACGAGTACATCCTCGTCTTCCGTAACGGGACGGATAGTCGGACCTTCGAGCCGGGGTCGGAACGACGATACAGTTCGGCGTACTTTTGGGAGGAGCGGAACCGATGGTTTTCCGACGTTTGGATGGAGATCAAGGGAGATCTTCAAGCGCTTGAGCAAAGTGAATTAAGAGAGCGATCCGCGGCGTATCCGTTCGAGATTCCGTATCGACTGATCAATATGTATTCCGTCTATGGAGACACGGTGCTCGACCCGTTCTGGGGAACAGGGACGACCTCGTTCGCCGCGATGGTCGCGGGACGAAACTCCGTCGGATACGAGCTGAACGAGGAGTTCGTGCAGTTGTTCAAGCAACGGATCGAAGACATGCCAGCATACTCGCGGGAGGTCGTCACACAACGGTTGGACGACCACAAAGAGTTCGTCGAGGAGCGTCTGTCCGAGGGGACGGAGTTCAAGTATCGGGCTGAGAACTACGAGTTCCCCGTCACGACGAAACACGAGAAACCGATTCAGTTCTACTCCGTCTCGGACGTTCGCGAAACCGAGGAGGGGTACGAGGTGTCACACACCCCTGTGGAGGATGCGGACGTCCAGAGTGACGAACACGAACAGGGTGGCGACGTGGCGTCACTTTCGGATTCCTAACGGATCGCGTCGCTCTCGGAGCTGCGTTATCGGCGATGGACTGGGTGCTCCCATCGGTATCTCACCCAGTGAGGTTGCGAGCCCCGGGAGCGGTCCGATTGCGGCTTTGGCACGTCACGGTACGCCACCGTCGGTGGCTTTCATCACATTCTTATACGGCTGTGTAATAGAATCGAGTGCAGAAGGCGGAAAACGCACGTGCGTACCCCGCGTGCCTGGGTAGCTTAGCGGTAAAGCGCGTCCTTGGTAAGGACGAGATTACTCAGAGTAATAATACCGTTGCCTTCTGGTGATTTTCTGTGCACATCGCTCGATGAAAGGACGTGCCACAGAACTAAACAGAGATGAACGCACCAGAAGCAGTCGAAGGGATACCGACAGCGACGCAAAAAACGATCAGACGGCTTGACGAAAAACGACTCCTCGACTATCGGGAACACCGAGCGAAATACATCAACTGGCTCCTCGAACTCGGAAAGAAGCCGAAACACTTCGAGGGATACTCGCAGTCGTCCGCACGCACACGAGCGGACAAACACGACCAATTCTGTCGATGGGTCTGGGACGAGAGCCAGGGCTATACGCTATCGATCACCCACGAACACGCTGATGAGTACCTGAAGCACATCGCCTTTCGTGACCTCAAACCATCGTCCAGGCCGACCTATCAGAAGGCGGTTCAGGCCTACTTTCGTTGGAAGGTGGATGAGCGCGGTGCGGACGAGTGGGAACCCGATAGGACGTTCTACCATCGACCGGATACAACGATCCCACGCGACTATTTCTCCCGGGAAGAGCGTCGAAAGCTGCGAGAGGCCGCACTGGAGTACGGCTCAGTTCCCAACTACCACGCAGTGACGCCTACCGAACGAAGAGAATGGAAAAACCACCTCGCCAGACGCTATTCGAAGCCGGTGGAGGACGTCAACAAAGACGATTGGGAACGGGCGA
>LFFM01000436.1_pt1 | contig 28976 bp, 28 predicted proteins | sample 643131 | NCBI WGS metagenome assembly LFFM01 (sample SAMN03777445, study PRJNA286221) | soda lake metagenome | biome: soda lake; feature: Kulunda steppe; material: water; isolation source: sample Tc-Br brine of Tanatar trona crystallizer | place: Russia: Kulunda steppe | collected 2011-07
ATACTGATGAAAACTTGACCGCCGACCTCGTACGATCTACCCTGATCGTCGATTGTCTCGCTGAAACTGAAATACGCCAGTTGGTCTTTGACGACCTCGACGTCCAGTTCACGGTCCGCGCGGGCGACATTAAACGCACCGCTGCCAACGAGCGCGGACCCGGCTACCGTCCCGGCAGTGATGCCGAGGAGTTGTCTTCGTTTCATTGTATGGATCACCAATCGGCTCGTGTGAGTAGCCGATTGTCACTGGTCTTACTCGGTAGCCTCAGCGTACACGCCGATAACTTCTGGTGGGTTTTCTACGTCATCTTCGTCGTATCTGCTGGAGGCTTCACGACCGACGAACTCGAAGTGGACGAATAGCTCATCACCGGGATCAAGGTCCGCATCATCCGCCGCGGTCCCACCGGTGAAATCGCCATCACCAACGACGTCATTGGTGGTCCCAATCTCGTCGAACGAGTAGTACGCGCGTGGATAGGTAGTATCCCACGTAATGGCGTCTAACTCTTCTGACAGAGTAACGGAGATCGTATCAGTTCCGTTGTTCCGGATCGCAAACACGTCTGTGAAGACGTAGTTGGCGTTCTCGCTGAGTCCGTCGCCGTGCTCGCCGATCGAGCCGTCGAACGCGACGCGCAGTTGGCCGTCCTCGATTTCCGAATACGCGCTCGTCGCCTCGAGACCGAGGTACGCATCTCCGTCGTCGACGACCTCGACAGTCATCTCACGGTCGGCGCGCGCAACGTTGAACGCCCCGCTCCCGATCAACGCACTCGCACCGATTGCTGTACTTCCCGCACCGAGTATGAACTTGCGTCGTTCCATAGTTTCTCACGTTTCCGGTGCACCCGTTTGACCGGTGCACCTACGAAAGCCAATCCCCCCATACCCACTTTGGAATAGAGAGCCCCCCGAGATCGCAAAGAGTGCCCCTGAGATCACAAACCCCCGTTTTCGATCCGCTGAATGGCCGCAAACGGATCTTTTCGGGAGCGAACGACGTAACGCCAGAAGAATCGGAACGCGCAAACCCCCGTTTTCGGAGCCTGTATCGGGCCCTGAGATGCGACCGATCATCGCCGCGCCGTCCCGTTGTAAGCGAACCTTATTCCCGTGTGAGACACCTTCGCGGGGAGATGTAAATCGGTACCAGACCCGAAAATGTTCGGCCGGCTTGCATTCGCCGGCGTCAGTCCGAATGTCAAATAAAAACACTAACATAATTAATATAAAGATCGATGAAATACGACGGGATATTTTTCATTCACTCTATAACAAACGGGGATGGGTTTGAGCATTTGTCCGAGAGGGCCGATGAGCAAATCACGCGAACGGGCACAGGGGGAGGCGAATCGAGCGGAAACTGAAACTGAAACTGAAACTGAAACTGACGTCTCACTCACGCGAGACGAGATATTCGAGGTGTTGAGCAACCAGCGCCGCCGGTACGCCTTTCATTACCTGCGGCGACACGAGGGCGATACGGTCGGGGTGGGCGAACTCGCCGAGCAGATCGCCGCCTGGGAGTCGGAGAAATCCCGGGCGCAACTCACCGCCGCGGAGCGAAAGCGGGTCAAGACGGCGCTCCACCAGTTTCACTTCCCGAAGATGGACGAGCTCCGGTTCATCGAGTACGACACCCACAGGGGTGAGGTCCGGCTGTCCGAGGAGTTCTCGGACGTCGAGATCTACCTCGACATCGTCCCCGGACTCGACGTTCCCTGGGGGTTCTACTACCTCGGGCTCTCGGGGGTCAACGTCCTGCTTTTGGCCGGCGTCTGGGCCGGCATCCCGCTGCTTTCGGCGGTTCCGTGGCTCTCGTTGGCGATGTTTTTCGTCATCGTCTATGCGGTCTCCGCGGCGGTTCACGCCTACTGGAACCACACCCAGACCCGCTTCGGGGTCGACGAGCAGCCACCGGGGGGCGAGACGGAATGACGTCCCGGCTCGCCCGCCTCGCGATAGCGTTCGGCGCGCTCGCGGTCGTGCTCGTCGCCGTCGGAACCGGCGGGTACTCGTCCGCGACGGCCGATCGGGCGGTGTCGATCGACGTCGCCGACGACGCGGAGGCGTTTCTCGGCCTCGAACGCGATGTCGTCACCGACACGGGGAACTCGACGGAGATCTCACTCACCGTGACGAGCCGGCTGTCGACGGAGATACGCGTCGACATCGACCACCGCAGCACGGACGGGTCCGCCGTCGCCGTCGATCCCGCCGGGTTCGACCTCGAACCGGGGGAGACCCGCGACGTTCGGGTGGAGATCGACTGCACGTCGACGGACGCCGACGACGTCGAATTGTCGATCCGCGCGGTCGGCGATCGAGTCGAGATCGAACTGGAGAGGGCGGTCGACGCCCGCTGTGGGTGAGCCTCGGGATTCCGTGCGCCGTTCGACCGGGGTCGGCGCTCACGAGAGCACGAGCGTCCCCTCGTAGCGGTGCGTCCCGTCGACCGTCTCCACGTACCGGTAGGCCTCGGGCGGCTCGATCCCCCACGCGTCGAGTCGGCCGTCGATCCCGTCGACGATCGTCCGGACGAACGACCCGCGCTCCCGGAGCGTCGGCGGGGCGGTAGTGTGTTCGGTCTCGAACCGACACAGCGCGGTTTCGCCGCCGTCCGCGGCCGTGATCCGAACCCGCAGATCCGACCGAAGCCGTTCGCGAACCGGCGGTGGGTCCGACCGCAGGAGACCCGCACCGAAAGCGTCGATGGCGTCGACGGCGTCGTTCGGGACGTGGTTCATATCGGTCTTCGGTCGGCCACTCGTCTCATCGCTTCCCGAGGGCGGTCTCGAAGACCCGCTGTGCGCGTTCGTACCCCTCGTTGCGGCCGACGACCGGATGGGCGTACTCGGGGGCCAGTTCCTCGCGCTCGCCGCGCGAGAGCGTCGGCCACTCGATCACCTTTCGCGTCGGCACCCCCTCGAGTTCGGGAACGTACTCGCGGATGTACGTCGCGCCGTCGTCGTACTTTCTCGCCTGGCTGACGGGGTCGAAGATCCGGACGTCGACGGAGTCGGTCCCGGTGGAGGCGGTCCACTGCCAGCCCCCGTGGTTCGAGGCGTAGTCGTGATCGAGCAGCTGCGTCGTGAAGTAGCGCGCGCCGCGCCGCCAGTCGATCAGGAGGTGTTTCGTCAGGAAACTCGCGACGACCTGCCGCGGCCGGTTGTGGATGTACCCCTCCTCGTTCAGTTGACGCATCCCGGCGTCGACCAGCGGATAGCCGGTCTCGCCGCCGGCCCACGCCTCGAAGCCGGCGTCGTCGTCGCGCCACGCGATCTCGTTGGGGAACGACTTGTAGTTCGAGACAGCCAGATCGGGGTTGTAGTACAGCAGGTGATACATCTGCTCGCGCCAGGAGAGCTCGTAGCGGTACTTCCCGACGTTGCGGCGTTCGCCGCCGTGGACGGCGTCGTACACGTCGCTCGCGACCCCCCACACCTCCCGGATCCCGATCGCCCCGGTCGCGAGGTACGGCGACATGCGCGAGACGGCCCGTGTCGGGGCCTCGACCGCCGCCGCCAGATCGTCCCTCGTGTCGTTGTACGAGGTGATCCCCCGGTCGACGAACCCGTCGAGGCGGTCCCGGGCGGCGCGGTAGCCGGCGTCCGGCAGTTCGATTTCGGCGTCGGGCTCCGGCACCGTCTTGCCGTCGCGAACGCCGGCGAGGGCCTCGGCGTCGGGCTCCGTGTACGGTCCGCGCTTCGGGACCGCCTCCCAGTCGTTGTGAAACTGGCTGTGGTTCGGGTACGAGTTCTCCAGGGACTCGGGTTCGACTAACACGAGATCCGTTCGGACGTCCGTGTCGACGCCCGTCCCGGCGAGTGCGTCCTCCACGGCGCGCTGACGGTTCCGCCGCGCCGCGCGGTAGTGTTTATTATAAAAGACGGTGTCTGCGCCGTGCGTCTCCGCCAGCTCCGGGACGACGCGCTCGGGGGCGCCGGCCCTGACGATGAGGTCGCTCCCGAGTTCGCGGTAGCGGCGCTCCAGCGATCTGAGGTGCCGGAAATAGAACGCGCGTTGTCTGGACCCGATCGTCCCGAACAGGTCGGTATCGTAGACGAACACCGGAACGACCGTGTCGTCGCGTGCGGCCGCCGCGAGCCCGGCGTTGTCGGTGGTTCTCGGATCCCGACGGTGCCAAAACAGGTTCATACGAACGGTTCGGCCGGCGGCGAATAATGTTCTTCGGACGAGGACAAACTACACCGGGAGTTCGAACTCGTACTCGGGGTGGATCTGCCCGGCGATCTCGGCCTCCGTTTCCCGTCCGCGGGCGAACCCGACCGCCTCGAAAAAGCCGACGCCGACGACGTTGTCGGCGAGCACGCCGCAGGCGATCCGGTCGACACCCTCCTCGCGGGCCCACGAGACCACCCGATCGACGAGCGCGGAGCCGATCCCCTCGCCCCACCGGTCGGGGTGGACATAGAGGGTGTGTAACTCGATTTCGTCGGCCCACGTCCGCTCGGCGCTCGCGAAGCCGACGACGCTGCCCTGGAGTTCGGCGACGTAAAAGGCGATCGCGTCATGGTCGATTCCGGCCTCGACGAGCGCGCGGTCGTAGTACTCCGAGACCGCCTCGGCGATCACCGGTGGGTCGAGCAGACCGCCGTAGGCGGCGTACCACGCGTCCTCGGCGATGTCGACGATCGACTCGACGTCCCCGGTCGTCGCCTCCCGAACGCTCGGCGTCGTCACCGCTCCGCCCCGTCGACGGCGTGAAACTCGACCGTATCGCCGTCGGTCTCGATCACCGCGACCGTCCGGCTGTCGTCGGGAACGGTCGGGAAGTGTGCCCCGGGGTTGACGACGACCGTGTCGCCGACGGCCCGTCGCTCGCGGACGTGCCAGTGACCGTGGAGGACGTAGTCGTACTCACCGGAGGAGGCGAGCGCCTCGATCACCGGCCTCTGTTCGCCGTGGAGGACGGCGACGTCCCGGCCGTCGACTGTCAGTTCCGCGAACCGACCGTGGAGGGTGGCCCCGGCGAGCGCGTCGAAGGCGTCGCGGAGCCCCTCCCGTTCGCCGTCGTTGTTCCCGCGGACGGCGTGGATCTCGATCCCCTCGCGGTCGAGAAACGGGACGAGCGGCGGCGCGATGAAGTCCCCACAGTGGATCACCGTTCCGACGGATTCGGCCTCGAAGATGTCCATCGCGGCCTCCGTCGCCGCGACGTTGTCGTGTGTGTCCGAGATGGCGCCGATCTTCATGTCGGGCCGTACGCGATCGAGCGAAAAGAAGCCCCCGTTCGCGCGCCCGTCGGAACCCCTTATATTGGCTGGATTCCGGTGAACTCGAAGCGCGCGGCGCCGCCCGCGTCCTCGGTCAGATGCACGTCCCAGCCGTGGGCCTCGGCGATCCGTGGCCGTCGGCGGTCGAACTCGTGGGGCTGGACTTTTGCCCGTGGCCCGCGTTCGGACCGTATGGCCGACCGAAACGTCCTCGGCGACCCACTCGTTCCCTGCAGCACGGACCCGACCACCGGCTTCGAGCGCGACGGCTGCTGTGGGACCCACCCGGAGGACGGCGGCAGACACGAACTCTGTGCGGTGATGACCGACGAGTTCCTCGAGTTCAGCAGCGAGCGCGGCAACGACCTAGTGACCCCGCGACCACGGCTTCAGTTCCCCGGACTGGAACCGGGCGATCAGTGGTGTCTCTGCCTCGGCCGCTGGGTCGAGGCGCTCGATGCGACCCGCCGACAGCAACTCCCCGAAACGACCGTTCCGCCCGTCGTCCTCGAGGCGACGAACGAGGCGGTCTTGGACACGGTCGAACTGGAGACGCTTGAGGCACACGCCTACGGGGATTTATAAATCCTGGCCGGGACGGCCAAGCTTCCGGGGGGCGTCTCGACTTTTGTCTCCTCCAACGGAACACATCTACTCTTGATGATGGTTACGTCGACTGGCGTGCAAGATACAACGCGGGAGTCTTGCACACCGTTTCTAGCATCTCGCTGAAAATTCAATCCGGCACGTGCCGGATATAAACTGCGTATCGTTCAGTTATCAGCCGTGTGTAAGGCTCTCATGATGACGGAGCGAGCGTTCGTCGACAGGCGAAGGCGGCTGAAAACCCGGTATCTTGGGGTGGATCGTACGTCTGCGTGTCCTGACTCTATATGTGTTGAAATCATAGATCGGGTATGAGGACTACAATTGCCGAACACGATGGACACATGATCGCTCGGATTGACGGCAGCGACCGGGTGTTTGAGGTGGCATTTGACACGATAGAACCGACGGACGTGACGCTTCGGTTCATCCGTGACGACGACCGTGTTGGGAGCATCTACAACGACGACGGTACTGACCGTACGATGGCACGGCTAACCACCGGACGGGACGGATCTGATTTCATCGGCGTGGAGGTGCCAAAGGATTTTGTCGCCGAGCTGGTGGACGCCGCATCCGAAGCTGACCGAATTACTGACAAGACTGCGCTCGAAGGCTACCGACTGCGGGTGTTATAATAACTATGTCCTGACAACAACAAAACATTCTCCCGGATTGCTATAGTATAATATTTTTATATGATACGGTATGACATTCGCGACATCACACAATCGTGGGTCGTGGTACATCGATGCATGAGACGATTTCTCGCGGAGCCCTCTTGTGTTTCCGATCCTTCTATTATAGTATGAAAAGAACGCCCATAAGCAGGTGGTGCCGCTGACGAGAAGTAATTTGATCTCGACACGAATAACGCAACTATCCCTGTCCACTCGCTATCATGACCCTGGACTGTTCGTGCTGTTAGCTATCCTGTTCGGTGGATCGTTCGTTGCAATAAAAACGGGACTGCGGGAACTACCGCCGCTCCTGTTTGCCGGGCTTCGATTCGACATCGGTGCCGTGGTATTGGCCGGCTACGTCGTCGCGACCCGGTCTCCGTCGAACTGGATACCGCGGACTCGAAGTGACGTCCTCGCAATCGGGATCGCAGGGGTGTTCCTCATCGCGCTGAATAGCGCCTTACTGTTCTTGGGCCAGGGAACAACGACGCCAGCGATGGCATCCATTATGTATGGGCTAAGCCCCGTTCTCGCTCCGATTTTCGCGTGGTGGGTGCTCGGCGACCGCCTCTCGAAGATTGGTGCGATCGGTATCGGCGTCGCCTTGGCCGGCGTCGTGATCATCGTCCAGCCCTCCGCAAGCACGCTCGCGAGCGGCAGTACTACCGGGCAGGTACTCATCCTCGGAGCAGCTACCGCCGTTGCAGCCGGCAGCGTCCTGCTCGAACGGGTGCGGCCACAGATCGGATATCTTCCGCTGACTGCATGGGCGATGGTGGTCGGTGCGGCCTTGCTTCACGGCCTGAGCTTCGGTAGCGGTGAACCACAGGCGAGCGTCACCGAAATCGGGCCGTATACGGTCGCGAGTCTTTTAGTAGTTGGTGTTCCAGCGACAGCAGTGGCATACGCCATCCAGTTTCGCCTCCTCGAGCGACTCGGCTCGGTACGGACGAACCTGGTAGCGTATGTGGTGCCGATTGCCGCCGCGCTGACCGGCTGGCTGGTGCTTGGCGCTGGTCTCTCTATCGATACGGTCATAGGATTTCTGGTGGTTGTCGCTGGTTTCGGTCTCGTCGAGCGCCGGACCGTCCGGCATGAGATGCGTCGCCTTCGACGCTGGCGCGACCGGCGTTGGGGGTCGGTGCAGGCACAGGTCGACTCATGGCCCTGTGATGACTGAGTACCTCACTGAATAGCGGTTACGGTACCACGACAGAGGCGCGCTTCGCGGCCGGTCTATGCCGTTCGGCGATCCGCCCCGAATTAATGCTAGTCGCCACGTCGGCGATGGCACCGGGTTTGCCGACTTCAGTCTCTACATCTTGCACGCAGATAGCTATCAATACCCAAGAGAATACCGCTGTTTCACCGGCTTCAGCAGGAGTCGGTGGTTTTATCGCGACCGCTCCGTGCGGCGTTATTCATACGTCCCCCCCGTCGGTACCCCGGCCGTCGAGCCCGACTCAGAGCCGGTCGAGGAACCGATCGAACGCGCCGGAGTCGGCGTGGACGTGCGCGTAGGTGCCGAGCGTCCGGTACTCGAGGAGGCCGTCCTTCCCGTCGGCGATCCCGTCGCCGCGCTCGACGTCAAAGGCGAACGTCGCGTCCGACGCCACGTCGGCCGCCGAGTAGTGGAACTCATGGCCCCGGAGCGTCGCGCCCGCGTCCGCTGTGAGCGCGTCGGTCCGGGCACACAACTCGACGTGGTCGAGCGCCTGATAACGGTCGCACATCCGCACGTCGGCGGGGAGGGCGCCGGCCATCCGGTGGGTGTCGCCGTCGCCGTCGGTCAGCGTTTCCGCGAGCGCCATCAGGCCGCCACACTCCCCGAGGACGGGCAGCCCCTCGGCGGCGCGCTCGCCGACAGCTTCGAGCGTGCCGCCCCCCTCGAGCGCCGCGCCGTGCAGTTCGGGATACCCACCGGGGAGGTAGACGCCGTCGCACTCGGGGAGGTCGTCCCCGGCGACGGGCGAGAACGTCGCGACCGACGCCCGGGATCCGAGCCGCTCGATCGTCGCGGGGTATCGAAAACAGAACGCGCCGTCGTCGGCGACGGCGACCGTCGCGTCGGTTCGGGGACCGGCGGGGCCCGCCGACGCCGGTCGCGGCGGTTCGCGGGCGAGGTCGACGATCCGTTCGATCTCGACGTTGTCGCTCGCCTCCCGGAGCGTGTCGGCGTCGATCGGGGCCTCCTCGCCCATATGGAGGCCGAGGTGTCTGTCGGGGATTTCGAGGCCCGACAGCGGGGGGATTCGGCCGAGGTAGGCGATGTCGTCGGGGAGCGCCTCGCGGATGCCGTCGGCGTGGCGGCCGCCGTGGGCGCGCTGGGCGAGGACACCGACGACGTCGATATCGCGGCCGGCCTCGGCGGCGTACGCCCGGAAGCCGAGCGCCGTCGCGGCGACGCTTTCCATCCCCGCCTTCGCGTCGCAGACGAGGACCACGGGCAGATCCAGCGTCTCGGCGGCGTAAGCCGTCGAGTTCGTCCCGTCGTACAGGCCCATCATCCCCTCGACGACGCAGACGTCGCCCGTCCCGCGCCAGTAGTTGCGCCGACAGCCCTCCTCGCCGGAGAGCCACGGGTCGAGGCTCCGGGAGGGCCGATCGCAGACGGCGGCGTGGTGGCTCGGATCGATGAAGTCGGGACCGGCCTTCGCGGGTTGTGGGTCGTATCCGGCCCGGTCGAGCCCCGCCAGAACGGCGAGGGAGGCGACCGTCTTCCCGACGCCGGAGGCGGTCCCCGCGAGGACGAAACCCTTCATGGGGCCGGCACCTCCCCCTCGAGCATCCGGGCGTACACCTCCCGGACGCCCGCACGGATATCCGCCATCGGGACGGCCGCCCGCTCGGCCACGGCGAGCGCGCCGCCCATCCCGACGCCCTCTTTCGCCTCGCCGGCGTTGTAGGCGGCCATCGCCGGGTGGTCGTCGCCGAATCCGGGATCGGTGACAGTCACGGAGAGATCCAACTCGCGGGCGGCCCGATCGAGGTCGATCGAGGGGTCCGCCGCGATGAACGACGTCGTTGCCAGCGACAGCGTCCCCTCGTGGCCGCCGTGTCTGAGACAGGCCGCGGCGGCGACGAGTTGGGTGCCGCCCGCGAGCGTCACCGCGGTGTCGGATTCGAGCGCGCCCGCGGCGAGTCCGGCGACGACCGCGAGAGCGGGATCGCCCGCCCGCCGGAGCGCGACCGTCGGTTCGCCGGCGGCAGCGCCTGCTTCGAGCCCGGAGGCGGCGAGCGCCTCCGCGACGATTTCGCGCTTCAGTTCGAGGGGGTTCTCCGGAAGCGACGAGGAGACCGCAGCCTCGGCGTCCCCGCGGCCGAGCACGTCGGCTTCGCCGAGGGCGGTCAACGTCCCGAGGGCGGTCGTCGTCCCGCCGGGGACCGTCTCGGCGATGAACACCTCATCGTCCGGGAGCCTCCGGCCGAACTGGCGAGCGGCGGCGAACGCGCCGGGCGCGGAGGGGACGGGGTCGGACTCACGGATGTCCCGGCCCGGGGTCGCGCCAACGGTGACGGTCGGCGCACCGGTCGGCTCCGCCAGGCCGGCGTCGACGACGGCCGTCTCGAGGCCGAGCCGCTCGACGACCGCGCGGGTGACGACGGCCGGCGTCGGACACCCGGTCGGCGAGACGGGGACGACCGGCGATCGGACGGGCTCCCCGTAGGTCAGTATCTCGGCGTCGGCACTCGGCGTGTGAACCATCAGATCGGGGTCGGCGCCGGCGGCGCTGATCCCGTCGACCTCGGCGGTCCGCGTCGTCCCGGCGCAGAGAACGAGCCTTGTCATTGGAGTTGTCTTCCGTACAAGCGGACTTGAACCCCGCGAATCCGTCGAAAACTATTTTACCCGTGGCATTGCACACCAGTACAACCCGAGTTGCTCTAAATAAACTAAACTTGTTTACAAACCAATGACAGACACACTCCTGCTCGTCGGCCGGGACCACGTCGGGGACGTGGCGCGCCGCCACGCCGAACGCCTCCGGGGCCGGTCCGTCGCCGACCGCGTGACCGTAGCGACGTACGAACGCGATCCGATGGACATCGACGCCGAGGTGAAAGGCCGCGGGGAGACGTACGTCGTTCCGGTGGTTCCCGCGCCCGACCACGACACGACGCAGGCGCTGCCCGGCGCGTTGCCCGGCGCACGCCACTGTGAACCGGTCGGAACCAGCCCCGTGATCGCGGAGGGACTCGCCGACAGGGCTCGGGAGGCGCTTCCGGCCGGCGAGGCGGGGTCGCTCGCGCTTGTCGCCTTCGGCGACACGTCGGCCGACGGCTCTCGAACCGCGACCGAACAGCAGGCCGCGAGGCTCCGGGAGGTGACGGCCTACGGCGAGGTGACGACGGCGTATCTGTTACAGAATCCGGCCGTCGAGTGTCTCCGATACAACCTCTCCGGCGAGCGGGCAGTCGTCGTCCCGTTCTTTTTTGCCCCGTGTGAGGAGACCGAACGCGCCCTCCCCGAAAAGCTCGAACTCGACCGCGGGGGGATCGAGTACGCAGCCCCCCTCGGGACCCACGAGGCCGTCACCGACGCCATCGAGGCCGAGTTCGTGAAGGCCCGGTCGCTCGGCTCCGGAACCGCAGCGGTCAGCCCCGTCGCGACCGACGGGCGCGGTCGCTGATACCGCATCCGCCGACGGGACCCACCGGGACGCGCTCCCGTTCACCCGCCGCCAAGTGTCACCGACACCCGCCGTCCCTCGTGGCCGACGTAGTAGCCGGGGGGGTTCCCGGTGAAGTACCGCTCGACGTCCGCCGTGAGTTCCCCGAACGCCTCGGCCTCGTCCGCCGTGACCGATCGGTGTGTGACCTCGAAGATCTCGGTGACCTCGACGACCACGTCGACGAGCGGTTCGATCGCCGCGACGGCCTCGTCGTCGGTCGAAAGCACCGGCTCGAGGCCGTCGTTGGCTTCGACCGGTGCGGCGGTGAAAAAGTAGCCCGGGGCAGCATCGGGCTCTTCGACCCCGTGGGGATCGGACGTTTCGGCGTCGACGGTCGCGTCGTCGGAGCCGTCCGTCGGCACCTCAGCCCCATCCGACCCGTCGCCGCCCGAGCCGTCGACATCGACGCAACCGGCGGTAAACGCGCCGACGACACCGACGAGGAACGTCCGTCTGGCGACCATGTGTTCCCCGGATGGTTGGGCGGCCGGCGTATTGACCGTTCCGTCCCACTGCTACCGTCGGACGGCCATCACCGACAGATCCGAAAACGCCGTCTCCTCGCGGGAGTCGATGTCTGCGGCCAACGCCGACAGCGACGTACGGGTGATCGCCTCGTCGTCGTGAGTCAACCGCTCACAGACGAGCGTCTCACAGTCCCGTCCGCTCGACTCGAGCAACCGGTGGGCGATCCGTTCGGGCATCCAATCGAACGGCCGGGGGAGAACGAGCAGGTGCCTGTCGCCGACGTCGGCGTCGAGCCGTTCGAGGTCGGCCTCGATCGGGCCGCTCTTGTGGAGCGTGACGAACGTCGTCTGCTCCATCGGCGTCCGGGCGCGCGAGGCCGCGATCTGTATCGAGGAGATCCCCGGGACGATCCGCACCGGCGCGTCGACGGCCGACTCGACTTTCCCGACGAACTGATACCCCGAGTGGTTCGGATCGCCCATCGCGACGGCCGTCCCGCTCGCGCCGTCGGCGATCCGGGCGGCGAACTCGGCGAGCACCTCGGGTTCGTCCCTGTAGCCGCAGGTCAGCGTCTCGCCGGTGATCTCGTCGGCGACGAACTCGACGACCGTTTCGAAGCCGACGACGACGTCGGCCTCGCGGATGGCCCGCACGCCCCGGGGAGTGAGATACTCCGGGTTTCCGGGACCGATGCCGACTGCGTACACCGGATCGTCACCCGCAGTGGACACCGCTTCGGCCCGACGTTCGGCGAACGCGCCGGGATCCTCGGGAAATTCGACTTCGTCGGTCATCGATCCAGATCCACCTCGCCGTTCCGCGCGTCGCTCGCGACGTGGACCAGTTCGTTCGTCAGCCCCGCCGCGAGGCCGCTGCCGCCGCGGCGGCCGACGTTCGTGATCGCCGGGACGCCGTGGTCGGCACAGGCCTCGCGGACCCGCGTGCGGCTCTCGGCGGCTTTCACGAAGCCGACGGGCGTGGCGACGACGACGGCAGGCCGGGTGCCCTGTTCGATGCAGTCCGCGAGCGCCAGCGCCGCGGTCGGGGCGTTGCCCACCGTCGCGATCGCGCCGTCGTAGACGCCCTCCCTGTCGAGTTCGAGCACCGATGCCGCCGTCCGGGTCATCCCGGTTTCGGCGGCCAGCTCCGCGCCGTTGCCGATCGCCTTCCGGACCGGGCAGTCGTGGCCCCGGCCGGTGATCCCCGACTTCACCATCGTGATGTCGGTGACGATCGGCCGCTCCTCGAGGACGGCGCGAGCGCCCGCCCGGACCGGTTCGGAGTCGTCGGTTCCCGTAAACCGCATCAGATACTGGAACTCCGAGTCGCCGGTCGCGTGGACGGATTTCGCGCGCATCCGGTCGGCGAGCGTCCGCTGTGGCACCAACTCGTGGACGCGGTCCATGCTCGTCTCCGCGATCTCCATCGCGTCCGAGGTCGTTGCGCCCAGATCGGCGTACTCCTCGAACGTCCCGTCGGCGTCCTCGTCGCTGGCTTCCTCAGTCGTCATCGCCGGTCACCTCCCCGACGACGTTCGGGTTGAAGCTGCGTTCCTCGAGGTCCCCGTCGACCTGCAGGTTGAGATCGGTGAGCCGTTCCTCGGTTTCGTCGTCGGCGTCCCAGAGCCCGCGTTCGATCGCCTCCAAGAGCGTGTCGGTAATCGACTCGAGCGCCCAGGGGTTCACGTCGCGCATCCACTCCTGTCTGTCCTCGTCGAAGGCGTACTTTTCGGCTACGTCCGCCCACAGCGTATCGCTCACGACGCCGGTCGTCGCGTCCCACCCGAGCGTCACGTCGACCGTCCCCGAGAGGTCGCCCGCGCCCTTGTAGCCGTGTTCGGCCATCGAGTCGAGCCACTCGGGGTTCAACACACGGGCGCGCATCGCCTTCCGGACTTTCTCCTCGTTGGTGTAGACGGAGACGTTGTCCGGGTCCGAGGAGTCGCCGACGTAGGAGGCCGGCTCCTCGCCCGACACCTCGGCGACAGCCGTTATGAAGCCGCCGTGGAAGGCGTACCAATCGGAGGAGTCGAACTCGTCCTGTTCCATCGTGTCTTCGATCTTGACGGTCGCGTCGACGCTGCCGAGCCGTCGCCGGAACGCGTCGCGATCCTCCGAGACGCGGCCCCGCGAGCCGAGGGCGTAGCCGCCCCACTGGACGTACACCTCGGCGAGGTCCGAGCGATCCTCCCAGTTGCCCTCGTCGACGGCCTTGTTCGTCCCGGCGCCGTAGCCGCCGGGGCGGGTCGTAAAGACGCGCGGCATCGCCGCATCGCGGGCCTCCTCGGGGTCGAGGCCCGCTTCTTCGAGCTCTTCGGCCTCCTCCTCGACGTGTTTTTTAATATAGTTCATCCCGTGGGGCTCCTCGAGGTCGACGACCGCCTCGACGGCGTCGTGAACGACCCCCGCCGCCTGTGGGAACGCGTCCCGGAACAGCCCCGAGACGCGCGTCGTCGCGTCGATCCGGGGGCGACCCAACTCCTCGAGGTCGATCGGTTCGACGCCGTCGATCCGGCCGGCGTCTGTCCAGACCGGTTCGACGCCCATCAGCGCGAGCACCTGTGCGATCGTCTCCCCGCGCGTGCGGACGGTCGGCGTCCCCCACGCGACGACGCCGATCTCCTCGGGATACTCGCCCTCGGCGTCGTGGTGGCGCTGCACGGTTCCGTCGGCGACCTCCCGGCCGACTTCCCAGGCCGACCGCGCCGGCACCTTCCGGGGATCGAGCGTGTAGAAGTTCCGCCCGGTCGGCAACAGGTCGACGCCGCCGCGGGTCGGGGCCCCCGAGCCGCCCGGCTGGACGTACTCGCCGGCCAGAGCATCGACCGTCCGTGGGATCTCGGCTTCGGCCTCCAGCACGCGAGGGGCGGCCTCCTCGCAGATGAACGCCAGCGCCTCCCGGAGGTCGTCGTGTGCGCCGCCTTTCACGCGGGCGTCGCCCAGCGCGTCGATGTCGACGACCATGAGGTTCATCGTCGTCTCGTCGTCGGGGCCGGCGTCGGGTTCGGCCTCCGGCACGTCGAAGTCGTGCTCGGCGAGCGTTTCGACCAACTCGACGCTCAACCCGTGGACCTCGTCGGCGGCCTGCGAGTACGTCATCCCGAGCGTGTCGTCGTACTCGCCGGGCGAATCGAGCATCCGCTGATACTCGACGCCCAACACGCCCGCGACCGACTCCCGAAGCGAGGGGCCGCCGGGGTTCTCCAGCCGTGTCAACGCGATCAGATACTCGACGAGGCGATCAGCTTCGGGCGGTTCGCCCATCGTGTGTAGCCCCATCCGAATCTGCGTGGTTTTGACGTCAGTCAGGTAGGCGTGAACGCGCTCGACCAGCTCGTCGATGTCCACGTCGTCGCCCGAGACGTCGCCCTCCGCGAGCGTTGTCCCGGCTTCCTCGGGGCCGCGAACGTCGGCCGCCTCCGAGATCTCCCCCGCGATACCCAACTCGACGGCGAGGTCGAGGTCGTCGATCTTCTCCCGTATCAGCCGTTCGACCGTCTCGCCGGCCTCGCTGCCGGCCTCGCGGTACTGGTCGGCGAGTTCCTCCAGCTCGGCGAGGTCGTCGTAAGTGCCCGCGTTCGCCATCGGTGGCGTGAGGTAATCGACGACGGCGGCGTACGATCGGCGCTTGGCCTGCGTCCCCTCGCCGGGGTTGTTGATGATGTAGGGGTAGACGTTCGGCAGGTCGGCGACGAGCGCGTCCGGCGCGCTCTCCGCGTCGAGGCCGACCGTCTTGCCCGGCAGCCACTCCAAGGAGCCGTGGGTGCCGAGATGGACGACGGCGTCGGCTTCGAACTCCTCGCGGAGCCACGAGTAGAACGCGTAGTAGTCGTGCGGCGGCTGGAGGTCCGAATCGTGATACACCTTCGAGGGATCCATCCCGAACCCGCGGGGCGGCTGGACGGTCACGAGGACGTTCCCGAACTCGGCGCCGGGGATCGCGAAGGGCCGATCCGGCGGGTCGCCCCACTCCTCCGTGACGTTCCCACGGAACCCCGGATCGGCGTCGGCCCACCACCCGTCGTACTGGTCCGCGGAGACGACGTCGACCGAGAGTTCGCGGACGTCCTCCGGTGCGACCCACCGATCGTCGAGCGTCAGCTGCGAGGTGAGCCTCTCGATGAGTTCCCGTCCGGAGTCGGGAAACTGCCCTCCAAGGTCGTAGTTCCGCGCCCGCAGCTCCGAGAGCAGGTTCACCGTCGACTCGGGGGAATCGAGCCCGAAGGCGGTCCCGATCCCGTCGTCGCTCGGCGGGTAGTTGTGCAGGACAACCGCGACCTGCTTGTCCTCGTTCGGCGTGTGGCGCAGTTGCGCCCAGTTGACCGCAAGCGAGGCGGCGTGGTCGACCCGATCCTCGATCGGGAAGTGCTGTTTCGGTGCGGAGCCGATCCCCGCCTCGTCGTCGGTTCGCTCCTTCCCGGAGATCGGGTGCGTGATGACGTTTCCGTCGAACTCCGGCAACGCGACCGACAGCGCGAGTTCGAACCCCATCACGCCCGTGTCGCTCGCGGCGTACCGTGAGCGCGAACGCATCGTCGTCACCGTCTGGATGACGGGGACGCCGAGACGCTTGAGGAAGACCTCCTCCGCGTCGCCGCCCTCACCGTCCGCCTCCCGCCCGCGTTCGGCCATCGACAGCGAGAACATGAACGACGAGCAGACGGCATCGACGAGCGGGTCGCCGGAGCCGTCGGTGAGCCAGTTGTCGACGACCCACTCCGCGTCTTCTTGCTCTTCGGAGTCGGTGACCGGGTTACAGAACACCGGCAGGGTGTTTGCGCCCTCCGCTTCTATCGCACCGACCAAAGCGTCGACATAGCGGGTGTTCTCGTGTGTCCAGTGGGACTCGTAGAACCAGACGGCGACGGTCGGTTTTCCCGCCTCCAGCGTCGCGTAGAGTTCCTCGACGGACGCGCCGGGATGGTCGGGGTGATACACCCCTTCGGTCGGCAGGGCGACGGGGTCGTCGTACTCCGGGTCCTCGGGCGTAAAGCGGTCGATCAGGTATCGGAGGCAGTTCGCCAGGTTCGCGCTGCCGCCCTTCTCGAGGTACTCCGAGACCGTCCCCCGGACGGTTCCGGGAACGGTGGTGTCCTCGACGGCGAAGGCGTCGCCCGTCGCCTTGACGACGACCGGGACGCCGGCCGTATAACAGCGATCGATCGCCTGATCGTAGCCGGGCATGCTGTCCTCGCCCCCGTGGAGCCACAGGACGACGACGTCGCAGTCCGCCAGTTCGTCGCAGAACGCCTCGACGGCCTCGGGGTCGTCGAGGTCGCTCTCGGAGCGAACGACGAGGTCCGCATCGACCTCCCCGGCGGCGCGCGCGAGCGCGCCCAACTCGTTTTCGGTCGCGGTGTAGAATCCGACTGTTGGCATAAGGTTGATAAACTCCGTTTGTGTTAAAACAACTGTGTTTGATCTCGCTGGGGACAAAAGCGTTTCCACGCCGTTCGGCGCGGTGGTGGGCCAGAAGCGACTGAAGGAGGCGCTTTTGTGCGTCGCGGCCGACGACGGTCTCGACGGCCTGCTCGTGACCGGCGAGAAGGGGACGGCCAAATCGACGCTCGTCCGCGGGTTGGCCGACTTGCTCCCCGAGCAACGCGTCGTCGCGGACTGCCCGTACGGCTGCCCGCCCGACGACCGGGACCGGCAGTGTCGTGCGTGCCGGGACCGGGCGACGTATCCCGTCGAGACCCGGCCCGTCCCGCTCGTCACGCTGCCGCTCGGAGCGAGCAGGGACCGCGTCGTCGGAACGCTGTCGGTGTCGGACGCTCTGGCGGGCGAGGCGACGTTCGACCCCGGCCTGCTCGCGCGGGCGAACCGCGGCATCCTCTACGTCGACGAGGTGAACCTGCTCGAGGACCACCTCGTTGACGTGTTGCTCGACGCCGCCGCGTCGGGGGAAAACCGGGTCGAGCGCGACGGCGTCAGCCGGACCCATCCGGCCGACTTTACGCTCGTCGGGACGATGAACCCCGAGGAGGGCGATCTCCGGCCGCAGTTGCGCGATCGGTTCGCGCTCTCCGTCGAGGTCGAAGGCGAGCGGGACGTGGTCGATCGCGTGGCGATCATCGACGACGATCTCGGCGTCGGTTCGGGAGGAACGGACGACGACACCGGCGCCCACCGCGAACGGCTGCTCGGCGCGCGCGAGTTGCTCGGGGCGGTCGGCTCCGGGTCGGTCGAACTGGCTGACGGACAGAAACGCGAGATAGCCGAACTCTGTCTGGAGGCGGGCGTCGACGGCCACCGCGCCGACATCGCGACCGCCCGCGCCGCCCGGGCGCTTGCCGCTCTCGATGGCCGTCCGACGGTCACCGACGGCGACATCCGACGGGCGGCGTCGTTCGCCTTAGGGCACCGGATGCACTCGACACCCTTCGAGGACGCGCCCGACGCCGAGGACGTGATCGACGACCACTTCGACGGCGATGAGACCGAGGAGGGGACAGAAGACGGTGATGGATCGGCCGACGAAGCCGGGGGCGAATCGGCCGATCCCGACGACACCGCCGAAGACGGTCCCGGTCCCGAACCGGCCGACGACGCCGGCGAGGGCGAGGCGGACCAACCGGAGGAGACGGACCGGTCGAAGAGCCCGGGTGGATCGGACGCCGAAAACGACGGCGGAGATGACACCGGAGGGGAGCCCGACTCCCCGGGCAGTGGTTCCGCTCCCTCGGAGATAACGGCTGACGGCGCCGACCCCGATGGCGACGAGGACACCGATGACCGCCCGGACGCGGGTGACGAGGACGAGCGGGCGACCCCGCTGGTTCCCGGCCAGTCGGTGGAGCCGACCGAACGCGCCGCGTCCCCGGACGCCGACGCGCCCGACACGGAGGACGGAACGGGCTCCGGGCGGGCCGAGTCGGCCCCCTCGACCGGAAGCGACGGGGTTCGGGTCCGGACGGAACGGGCCGATCCGGCGTCGGGATCGGGGGTCGACGCGGCGGCTTCGGTCCGGGCCGCCGCGACCCGGGGCAGCGACCGCGTCGAGACACGTGACCTCCGACAGTCCGTCCGCTCGGGGGCCGGCGAGGCGCTCGTCGTCTTCGCCGTCGACGCGAGCGCCTCGATGGCCCCGGCGATGGCGGCCGCGAAAGGCGTCGCGCTCGAACTGTTGGAGGGGGCGTACACCGAACGCGACAGCGTCGCGGTCGTCGCCTTCGCGGGCGACGACGCCGAGGTGTTGCTCCCGCCGACGGACTCCGTCACGCTCGCGGCACGGCACCTGAAGGAGTTGCCGACGGGCGATCGGACGCCGCTGCCGGCGGGGTTGCGGACGACCGCCGAGGTGATCGATCGGGCGGACCCCGAGGCCGCCGTCGCGGTTGTCGTCTCCGACGGCCGGACGAACGCCGCGACGAACCCGACGGCGGACACGCGATCGGCCGCCGAGGCGCTCGCGGCGACCGACGCACGGGTCGTCTGCGTCGATGCGGGCGACGGACGTGGCCTCCTCGCCGACGTGGTCTCGGCGACCGGCGGGACGCTCGTCGACCTCGATACCCTGACTCCCGGGCGCGTCGAGCGGGAACTCGCCCGATCGCGGTGACGACCCCGAGCGTTGACCCGAAGCTTTACAACCACGCTTGTAGAAAATCAAGTAGAGTTTATGAGCACGAACGAAACCGTCTCGGACCGATTCGAACTGGCACGCGCCCAGTTGCGCCCGTCGCAGGCGCTCGCCGCGCTCGCGTTCGGTGCCGCGATCGTCTTTACACTCATGTTTCTGCAGGAGCCGCTCGTCCACGACGCGACGCACAACTTCCGGCACGCCGCCGGCATCACCTGTCACTGACCGATGATCGTCGAGTATCTCCGCCGCGGCGTCGCCGCCGGAGCGGTCGCCGGGATCGCTTACGGGCTGTACATGCTGTTGGTCGGCAACCCGCTCAGCGAGTACGTCCACGACGGCGGACACGACCACGGACACGGCGACGGCGGACACGACCACGGACACGGCGAACACGCGCACGAAGCCGGCCACGCCGTCTCGGAGGCGACGACGGCGGTCGTCAGCGCCGGGAGCGGTCTGCTGTGGGCGATCTTTCTGGGCGGCGTTTTCGCCGTCGCGCTGTATCTGTTCGAACCGGCGCTGCCGGGGTCATCGGGCGTAAAATCGTACGTTCTCGCGGGAGCCGGCTTTCTGACCGTCTCCGGAGTCCCGTGGCTCGTGTTGCCGCCGGCCGCACCGGGGGCCGAACACGCCTACGCCATCGGCCCCCGGCTCGGAATATACGTCGGCCTCGCCGTCCTCGGCGCGATCACGGCCGCGGGCGCGGTCGCCGCCTACAACCGCGGCCGTCGTCGCCACGCCGGACTCGGGTTTCTCGCGGGGGCCGTGCCGATACTGGTCGTCGCCGGCGTGCTGACGCTCACCGCGCCGACGGTGACGACGCATCCGGGGCTGTCGGGCGACCTCGTCACCGCGTATCAGGGGCTCGCTGTCTTGAGCCAGGCCGCGCTGTGGCTGGTGATCGCCGGGGGTTTCAACGCAGTTCGACGCCGCGAGTCGGGATCCGAAACCGAATCGACGCGACCCACCGACGACGCAGTGGCCGGGTGACCCGTGAAACGACAGACCGACAAACAGACGACACGCCTCGCCGCCCACGTCTTCGTCTGCGTGAACGACCGCGACTCCGAGTACGCCTGCTGTGCCGACGCGGGCGGCGCGGAGACGACCGACGCGGTGAAAACGTGGCTCCGCGAACGCGACGCGTTCTGGTCACCCGTCGGCGTCTCGACGACCGACTGCCTCGGACTCTGTAGCGAGGCCGGGACCGCGATCACGATCCAGCCGCGAAACGAGTGGTACGCCGAGGTTCGCCCGGAGGACGTGCCGGAACTGCTGGCCGAGGAGTTCGGCCCCGACGCGGAGCGGATTTAATTATTAAAAAAGCGCTCCGTTGATCGGACGACCGACAGCTACCGATACTGCCGGCACACCGACGCGATACCCGATTTCAACCCGATTTCCGGTTCCCATCCCGTGGCGGCCCGCAGTTTCGAGGCGTCCGCGCACGTGTCGTGGACGTACGCCGCCTCCGGGATCGGATTTTCGACGTACTCGGGGGCGACGTCGGTTCCGAGTTCCGCATTGAGCAGGTCGACGACCTCGTTGAACGAGTGCCGGTCGCCGGTGCCGACGTTGTAGATCCCGTCGAGTCGGTTCTCGCCGGCGGAGACGATCGCCCGGACGACGTCGGAGACGTGCGTGAAATCCCGCGTCTGGGTGCCGTCGCCGTACAGAACCGGAGCGTCGCCGCCCGCGATGTCGTCGGCGAACTGCGCGACGACGTTCGCGTACTCGCCTTTGTGGTTCTCCGCGCCGCCGTAGCCCTGATACACCGAAAAGAGACGCAACCCGGCCACCGACATCCCGTGACGGGTTGAAAAGTACTCGCCGTACCGCTCGCAGGCGAGTTTCGATGCCTCGTACGCCGTGTCGGCGGCGGTTTCGGTCGGCTCGGGCGAGGGCGTCGTGTCGCCGTACACCGACGACGTCGAGGCGTACACGACCGTCTCACAGCCGTCCTCGCGGGCCTGTTCGGCGACGTTGACGAACCCCTCGACGTTCACCCGGACGCCGCGGGTCGGGTCGGCCTCGTGCATCGGGGCCGACGACAGCGCCGCCAAATGGACGACCAGATCCACGTCGGTCGGCAGGTTCCGGTCGAGGACGGAACGGTCCTGGAACTCGACGCCGGGATCGAGGTGCTCGGCCGTCCCCAACGACTCGTCGTCGACGGCGAGTACCTCGTTGTCGGCGGCCAGATAGTTCGCCAAGTTCGAGCCGATAAAGCCCGCCCCGCCCGTGATCAGCACGCGTCGGTCCTGCACGGCTGTTCGATCGGCGAATCGGGACAAAAACGTTCCGAGGACACTCCCGTGTCGTCGGGCGTCGAAACGCACCCTCGGTGGTCGGGGATGCGTGGTTCGCCGGTTTCGGACGACCCTTTCCGCATTGAACCGGAGGGGACGTATGGACCTCGACCGCTTCGCGACCGACGCGCCAGACGACGACGCGCCCGGGGAGGGACGGGTCTGTGTCGTTGCGACGCAACCGGCGACGTTCGAACGGTGCCGCGAGGGGCTCTACCCCGCGCCGCGGTCGTACGACAGGACGCGCGCCGAGTTCGAGTACATGGCGTTCTACCGGACCGCCCCGGTCTCCGCGATCACCCACTACGCGCGGGTGACGGGACGGACCGAACAGGCCCGCGGTGAACCGGGACCGATGACCGACGCCGACTGGGAGACGCTCATCGATCCGTTTTCCTCGGAGAACGTCGTCGTCGCCTTCGAGTTCGACACGCTCGTCCCCCTCGATTCGCCGGTCGACAACGACGGCCACGGCGTTCGGGGCGCGTGGTACTGTACGGTCGATGATCTCCGGGGTTCGGGGACGCTCTCGACCCTCTCCGAACGCGCCGAAACGTCGTAGTCCGAGTCCCCCATCTCCGGGCCCCGGCTATAACATTAACAATCATTAACTTTATTTCGCCCCGGTGTCTACGACGGGACACGATGGACGAAATCGGCGCACCGATCGTTCCGATCGCTCCCGAGGAACCGACAGAGACGACCGACGAGACGCCCACACGTCCGGACGGCGGGTTGAAAAAGCAATACGAGACCGCACAGTGGGGCGCTCCGCTCGTGCCGGAGTTTTGAGCACCCGATCGGGGCCAGCGCGGCCACCGTACCCGCGTTTTTAAATACGCGTACGCGAAAACCCGTCCAGTGATCGAACGCGCGGGGGAGTACACGACAGCACGGGTTTTGACCGACGACGAGAGCCTCGTCGAGCCGAACGTCCTCGAACAGCTCGAGACCCTCCTCGACCACCCGGCGTTCACGGAGCCGATCCGGATGATGCCCGACGCCCACGTCGGCGCGGGCGCGCCGGTCGGGTTCACGATGGAGCTCGGCGAACGGATCGTCCCCAACGTCGTCGGCCTCGACGTTGGATGCTTTGCCGGCGATACAAAAGTCGATCTACTGGACGGAAATGAATACAGACTTGACGAGCTCGCTCAGCGTAACGAACCTTTTGTTGTGTACGCCTGTACTCCTGATGGGGAGGTTAAGCCCGCTGAGGCGACAGCCAACAAGACACGAGAGAATGCATCGCTGATCGAGATTGAACTCGATAACGACGAAAGCATCCGCTGTACACCGGACCACGAATTCATGCTCCGAGATGGGTCATATAAACAAGCACAACACCTGTCTGCCGGTGATTCGCTGATGCCACTATATAAAGGTGTCACTGATGACGGGTATCAACTCGTGTACCACAACCAGCAAGGGACGGCGCCAGAACGGAGTGAACGTGTCCACTGGCTTGTAGCGCGTAGCGACCTCATGAAGATACCGAGTGACATCCCTAACCCAGTAATCCACCACGAGAATTTCGAGAAAACAGATAATCGACCAGAAAATCTACGCGTCATGAGTCAGGAAGAGCATTCACGGCTACACAGGAAAGCCAGTGGCGGCGACCACTGGCAGTCAGAAGAATTTGAAGAAAAACGAATTCAAGCTCTTAAACAACGCGACGCTACTGAAGAAGAAATAGAAGTTGCCACCGAGAACATCACCACATGGATGGAAGAAAACCCGGAAGAGTTCCGTGAATCAGTCAGTGATAACGGAGAGCGGGGTGCAAAGTATCTGGAGGATTTCAACACGTCAGAACGGATATGTGACATTTGCGGGAAGACCTGTGAGAACCCTGCCGTAGAGTTCTGGCACCAGGTGAAACAACATACGGAAGAAACAGAGTACGAGATTCCCCCACAATACGCCAAGAATCACAATCACGAAATAAAAGAAGTGAACACTATCGATCAAACGAAAGATGTGTATTGTTTACGCGTCCCCAAATATCATAATTTTGCACTTTCCGCAGGTGTATTTGTCCACAACTGCGGGATGGCGGCGCTCGAACTCGGCGACGAACTGCCGCTCGAGGGCCCCGAGCGCGAACGCGCCGTCCGCGATGTGGTCCCGATGGGTCGATCGGTCCACGACTACGAGGACGCCCCGCATCTCGTCGACGAGTTCCCCTTCGAGCGCGCGAACGCGGCCTTCGAACGCTTCGCCGACGCCTACGCCGACCGCTTCGGCGAGCCGATCGACCCCGACTTCGCCTTCGACGGCTACGACGAGGCGTATTTCAAGGCGCTCTGTGAACGCGTCCTCGCCGACCAGCGCCAGGGGATGGGCCACGTCATCCAAAGCGCCGGGACGCTCGGCGGCGGTAACCATTTCGTCGAGTTCGCCCGCTCGCGGGAGACGGGATCGTACTGGCTCGTCGTCCACAGCGGCTCGCGGTATCTCGGCAAATCGGTCGCGGAGTTCTGGCAGGGGCGGGCCAACGAGTACCGCTCGGCCGACCGGGTTCGCGACGCGATCGACGACGACGACTACGAGTTTCTGAAGTTCGACCCCGACGCGGTCAGCGACCGCGAACTCCACGCCTGGGTGACGGGCGGGATGGGGGAGTCACACCTCCGGACCGAGGCGATCCGCGAGGCCTTCGAGGGAGGCGAGATCGAACGGACGTTCGATCGGCTCTCGCGACCGAAAGCCGACGTCGAAGCGCGGGACGACGACCTCGATTATCTGGCGGGGCCGGAGGCCCACGGCTACTACGTCGACATGCTGTTCGCCCAACAGTACGCCCGCTGGAACCGGACGCTGATCGGCGAGGCGATCTGTGTTGCGCTCGGCGTCGACCCCGTCGACGCCTTCCAGTCGATCCACAACTACATCGACTTCCAGGATCTGACGGTCCGGAAAGGCGCGACGCCGGCCCGTGAGGGCCAGCGAATCGTCGTCCCGCTGAACATGGCTGAGGGGTCGATCCTCGCGGAGGGGACGGGAAACGACGACTACAACCGGAGCGCACCCCACGGCGCGGGGCGGCGGTTGAGCCGGAGCGAGGCGTTCGAGGTCGTCTCCCTCGAGGCGTTCGAGACGGCGATGGACGGCGTCTACTCGGAGTCGGTCGTCGACTCGGTCCGGGACGAGGCGCCGATGGCGTACAAACCCGCCGACGCCATCGCCGAGGCTATCGAGCCGACGGCGTCGATCACGGATCGGCTGGACCCGGTCCACAACATCAAGAGTACCGATTAACTACCGGTTCAGCGTGTGGACCGCCGACCCTCGGGCGTTCGCGGCGGCCTCAGCGACCGCCTCGGACAGCGTCGGGTGGGTATGAATCGTCGCCGCGATGTCCTCTAGGCGTGCGCCCATCTCGATCGCCAGCCCGACCTCGGCGATCAGCTCGGCGGCGTCGGGGGCGACGATCCGCGCGCCGAGGACGAACTCGGTGTCGGCGTCGGCGACGATCCGGACGAACCCCTCCTCGCCCCCGAGCGTGAGCGCACGGCCCGAGGCGCGCATCGGCATCTCGCCGATGACAGGGTCGAAACTCTCTGATTCGGCCTCTTCCGCGCTCAGCCCGACCGTTCCGATCTCGGGGTCGGTGAACACCGCCGCGGGGATCGCCTGGTGGTCCAGGCGGGTCGGCTCGCCCGCGACGACCTCCGCCGCGACGTGGCCCTCGCGGTAGGCTTTATGCGCCAACATCGGCTCGCCGGCCACGTCCCCGACGGCGAAAACGTGCTCGACGTCGGTTCGGGCCGCGGAATCGGTTTCGATGACGCCGTCGTCGTTCGGTTCGAGCCCGGCGGCCTCGACGTTGCAGGTGTCCGAGGCCGGTTGGCGGCCGACGGCGACGAGGGTGCGATCGGCGGCGTATCGGGTCGTCCCGCCGTCTTCGGTCTCGGTCGTCACCTCGAGTTGGGGTTCGCCGCCCGCGCCCGATCCGGCCTCGGTCCACTCCCGTGCGGCCTCGCCGAAGCTGAACTCGATGCCGAGCGACTCCGCCCGGGTCCGGACGGCCCGGGTGATGTCCGCGTCGTAGCCGGGGAGGATGTCCTCTAGCATCTCGACGACCGTCACGTCACAGCCCAACTTCGCCAGCATCGTCGACAGTTCCATCCCGATGTACCCCCCGCCGACGACGAGCATCGAATCGGGGAGTGAGTCCATCGAGAGGACGTCAGCCGACGAGAGAATGCGGTCGCCGTCGAACTCGAAGCCCGGGAGTTCGATCGGGCGACTGCCAGTCGCGACGACGGCGTGTTCGAACTCGATCGACTCGCTGCCCTGGCCCTCGCCGCCGTGGACGACGCGGGCGGTGTGTTCGTCGACGAACTCCGCTTTGCCCTCGATCAGGTTGACGCCGTTGGCTTTACAGAGCTTCTCGACGCCGCCGGTCAACCGGTCGACGACGCCGTTCTTCCAGCCGACGAGCCCCTGCATGTCGACGTCGGCGCGTGCGTGGAGACCCATTCTTTCGGCGTGTTCGACCTCGTGGGCCAGGTCGCTCACGTGAATGAGCGCCTTCGAGGGGATGCATCCCTCGTTGAGGCAGGTGCCGCCGTAGGCGTCCGCCTCGACGAGCGTCACGTCGAGACCCAGTTGGCCGCCCCGGATCGCGGCCACGTAGCCGCCGGGGCCGCCCCCGATCACCAGCAGTTCGGTTCCCGTCGAGATGTCTCCGACGACCATGTGTCACCCCGACGGCGCCGAGGGTTAAAAACGGAGAGGGACGTGTTCCGGGCTGCTCGGGGCGATCACGTCGACCGAACGGGAGCCTTTTGTTCGACGGGCCCTCACCCGCCGGTATGACCGGTCCGGAGATCCCGGAATCGCATCCCAGATACGAGTCGCTGCTGACGCGACACCGGATCGAGGACGGCGTCGATCGCGGCCTCACCTCGAAACAGGGGCTGATCGCACAGGGACGCGGCGAAGCGTTCGATTACCTGCTTGGCGAGGAGACGATCCCGAGCGCCGACGACGCCGAGCGCGCCGCTGCGGCGCATCTCCAGCGAGCCGACCACCCCGTGTTGTCGGTCAACGGCAACGTCGCCGCGCTCGTGCCGGGCGAGATCGTCAGCCTGGCGGAGGCGACCGATGCCGACATCGAGGTGAACTTGTTCAACCGGACCGACCGACGGATCGAGCGAATCGCCGGCCACCTCCGGGCACACGGCGCCGAGCGGGTCAAGGGGCAGACCGCCGACGGCCGGATTCCCGGACTCGATCACGAACGGGCGAAAGTCGACGCCGACGGGATCGAGTCGGCGGACGTGGTGTTGGTACCCTTGGAGGACGGCGACCGCGCCGAGGCGCTCGGAGCGATGGGCAAGACGGAGCTCGTCGTCGATCTCAACCCGATGTCCCGGTCGGCGCGGGCCGCGACGGTGCCGATCGTCGATAACCTGATCCGTGCGCTCCCGAACGTGACGGCCCACGCCGAGGCGCTCCGGGGGGCGAGTCCGGCGGAGCTGGATTCGATCATCGAGTCGTTCGACGCCGACGCGGCACTCGCCGCGGCGGAGCGACGCATCAGGGACGCCTGATCGGCGAATGGGGTTCTCCGACCCCGATCGTCTTGCGTCCGTCTGACGTAGTGTTTTGTGGGTCGAGAAAGTACGCCCGGTATGGCTAGCCTCACGGAGGTCTACAGGGGAGGCGGCGGGGCCGGCCTCCGGCGGCTGTACGCCGGTGTCGCACTGTTCGGCGTCGGGGCAGTTTTGATTACTACCGGCGTCGTCATCGCATCAACGGGCCTCGGCACGTATCTGGGACTCGGACAGTATGGGTCGCGCGAACTGGCCGGCGTGTTGGGCGGTGTCGGATTCCCGGCGGTGCTTTTCGGCACGATGGTCGCGTTGCCGCGGGCCTCGCGTCGGCTCCAGTCCGCCGGTGCCGTCGGCGCGGTCGTCTGTCTCGTCGGCGTCGGCCTGTTCGTCCGTTGGTATCCGGTCGATTGGGTCGGCGGCTCCGGCAACACGACGATGACGCTCGTCGTCTCGGCGACGTACTTCGTCGGCGCGATCCTCACGAGTTGGTGTCTGTTCACCGCCGTCGCCAACTTCAAGGCCCGGAACGATCCGGGCGGAACGGTGTCGCTCGAAATAACGAAGGAAGGGGAAACCCGGATCGTCGAGGTGTCGAACGACGAGTTGCGGAGCCACCTCGGCGGAGTCGGCCTGCTCGGGGCGACGCCCGACGGCGAGGCCGAAACCCAGACCAACCGGCCCGACGGCGGGACGACCGCCCGCTCGGAGCCGCGGTCCCGGGCGGCCGGATCGGCCGGGACGGACCCCAGCCCGACTGACGGGGGTATCGACGGGGGGAACTCGATAGGGGCACCGGGCGTCTCCGACGACGCCGAGTTCCTCGACGACGGGCCGAGCGCGCCGATCAACGACAGATACTGCGGCAACTGCGCGTACTTCCGATACGTCCGAACCGACGAGGGGCTGGTTCCGTACTGCGGGCTCCACAGCGAGGCGATGGACGATATGGACGCCTGCGAGCAGTGGTCCCCGAACACGAGCTGATCGGCGGGTTGTGGGAAGCCGAGCGACGGAGCCGTCGCTTTTCGTTCGGAGCGGCTGAGGAGAGTAAGCCCCCTTCTGTTTCGACCCGGCATTCGGCTGAGCGCCCGCCGCGTCTCCGGGCTACCAGTTGCGACGGGCTTGCACCGGTGAGGATTCGCCGTTCCATCCGTTCCCGCTCGTCGGCTCGCGGCCGGAGCCGCTCGCATACGGCGGCTTTCGCCGCCCGGCCCTCGGCGGGTTAACTCCCTTCCCTCTCGGGTCGGTTCGCCCGTTCGCGGGGTGACCCGCGAACGGCGTCGGCCGTCGGAACGGCCGAGCGCGCCTCATCGGTCGGAGCGGGGGGTCGCGTTTCTGTTCCAGTGCCGGCGGTCTCCCGCCCCGGGCTTGCGCCCGGTCACCTGCCCGGAGGGTGGGGGGACTTTCCTCATGGGCCGGCCGGTTGACGCCGACCGCCCACGGGAACCGGGCTTCCTCTGCCGGTCGTCGGTAGGCCACAGCGCGGTTTAAGCCGTTCGGTGCCCTGCCCCCGGCGCGTCACATTCGTCGATACTTAAACCCCTCGAACCCAACGGCCGGGTATGCGGATCGAACGCATTCCGATCGAGGTTCCGACCCGAGCGCCGACCGGCCGGACGGCGGCCTACGTCGTCGGGGACGACGACGCGCTCCTCGTCGACCCGGCCGCCGCCGCCGACCGGATCGAGGCGGAACTCGGCCGTGTCTCCCACGTCGCGGCCACGCACCACCACCCGGATCACGTCGGTGCCGTCGCCGACTGCGCCGCGGCGGCCGACGCGACGGTGTGGTGTCGGTACGGTCGCGAGGCGGCCTTCGCCGACGCGGCGGGGATCGAGCCGGAT
>LFFM01000437.1_pt1 | contig 28975 bp, 31 predicted proteins | sample 643131 | NCBI WGS metagenome assembly LFFM01 (sample SAMN03777445, study PRJNA286221) | soda lake metagenome | biome: soda lake; feature: Kulunda steppe; material: water; isolation source: sample Tc-Br brine of Tanatar trona crystallizer | place: Russia: Kulunda steppe | collected 2011-07
CCCCGCCGATATGGGCGGGGCGGGACGCGACCGACGGCGAGGCGACGGTGTACGCCTGCACGGGGGCCACCTGCTCGTCGCCGGAGACCGACCTCGACGCCGCGCTCGCGTGGCTGGCTGATCGGCGCTGAGGACGGTCTGCTGGTCGACGCTGAGGACGGTCGGCTGATCGACGCTGACGGCGGCCGTTTATAACGCTCGACCGCGTTTGGAACCGACATGTACGATCTCGCCGTCGTCGGTGCGGGACCGGCCGGGTCGCGGTTCGCGCGCCGGGCCGCCGAGTCCGGACACGACGTCGTCGTCCTCGAGAAGGGCTCCGTCGGGACCCCGCTGGCCTGCTCGGGACACGTCTCGACGGACGTCTGGGAGTTCGTCCCCGAGGACGCACGCGACGAGCTGTTCCAGAACCGCGTGTACGGGGCGCGGTTCCACGTCGGCGGGCCGGGCTCCCGCTCGTACCCCTTTTATAAAGAGGAGGAGGAGGTGTCGAACGTCATCGACCGCGTCGGACTCGACCTGACCCTCGCGGACTGCGCGCGCGACGCGGACGCGGACCTCCGCGAGGGCCACACCGTCGTCGGGGTCGACGAACGGGCCGATCGGGTCGTCCTCGAGGTCAGCGTCGCCGACGGGGACACCGAGCGGGTCGAGGCGCGGATGGTCGCGGGCTGTGACGGCCCGACCTCCCGCGTCCGGCGCGCGGTCGGCCTCGACGAGCCGGACGAGCTGCTCCACGGCGTGTTGGCGTTCGACGAGGATCCGGACGACGGCGACTTCGTCGACGTCCACCTCACCGCGCCCGGCTTCTTCGCCTGGCGGATCCCGCGCGGCGACGCCGGCGTCGAGTACGGGCTGGCGGCCCCGCCCGGGGACGACGTCTCAGCGCTGTTCGACCGGCTCACCGACGCCTACGACGTGACGACCGACCGGTTCTGCTCGGGCGCGATCCCGATCGGGCCGGCCGACAGCGTGACGACCGACCGCGTCTTCCTGATCGGCGACGCCGCCGCGCAGACGAAGCCGTTCACGGGCGGCGGGATCCGCTACGGGATGACCGCCGCGGACGTCGCCGCGCGGACGATCGATCCGACCGACCCGTCGACGCTCGCCGACTACGAGGCCGGGTGGCGCGACGCGCTCGCGACGGAGATCCGTCTCGGGAAGGCGATACGTGCGTGCTACTCGCTCCCGGAGCCCGTTCAACACGTCGGGCTGTGGGCGCTCTCCGGCGAGATCGGCGTCCACATGGACGAGCCGACCTCGTTCTTCTCCCGCGAACACCTCCGACGGCTGTTCTCGTAGTCGGTAGCGACGGCGGTCGATGCGGATCGATGCGGGCCGATGCGGGTCGACGCGGACCGATCGCAAGATCGATGCGGATCGACGCGGGTCAACGCGGATCGATCGCAAGATCGATGTGGATCGACGCGGGTCAACGCGGATCGACACGGGTCGATCGCAGGGTCGCGAGCGGGGCTACTCGTCGAGCACGGTCGCGAACGAGACGTTGTCGCGAACGCTCGTGATCTCCACCGTGACCTCGTCGCCGAGCTCCGAGTCCGGAACGATGACGACGTACCCGCGCTCGATCTTCGCGATCCCGTCGCCCTTGTCGCCCAGGGTTTCGATGGTGACGTCCCGGACGTCGCCCTCGGACACCGGCGGCCCGGACGACGCGGTCCGGGACCGCGCTCCGCCGGACCCACGGTTCCCGTTCGTCGTCGCGTCGTCCCCGTTTGCTCCCGCTGCGGTGGTCCGTCCCGTAGCCCTCGACCCTCCCGCCGTCGACCCTTCAGACGTCGACCCACCCGACGTCGATCCTTTCAGCGGCGATCCCTCCGACGTCGACCCGGCGTCGTCGCGAGCGATCAGCGCGACCCGATACGTCCCGCCGAGGTCGACGGTCCCGTGTTCGACCTCCCGCGACGGGACCCGGACGACGTACTCCCCGTCCGCGTTCCGCTCGATCGATCCCGTATAGAGACACGACAGCGATTCGGTGATCTCGACCATGCGTTCCGTTCGCGGTGCCGGGATGAAAAACACCGCGTCGTCGTCCTGCGAGCGATTCCGGCCGACTCGGGGGGCTGAGCATAAACGTTTACTTCGGTGCGAATGAATCGTCACGCATGAGCCGGAACTACGAGTCGCTACACGACCCGAACGCGGAGTACACGATGCGGGAGCTCTCCGGGGAGACGATGGGCGTGACGGGCTCGCGGGGCGGCGGGCGCGACGTGGAGATCACGGACGTACAGACGACGATGGTCGACGGCAACTTCCCGTGGACGCTCGTCCGCGTCTACACGGACGCCGGCGTCGTCGGGACCGGCGAGGCGTACTGGGGCGCGGGCGTCCCGGAGCTCATCGAGCGGATGAAGCCGTTCGTCGTCGGCGAGAACCCCCTCGACATCGACCGGCTGTACGAACACCTGATCCAGAAGATGTCCGGCGAGGGCTCCGTCGAGGGCGTCACCGTCACCGCGATCTCCGGCATCGAGGTGGCGTTACACGACCTCGCGGGGAAGATCCTCGACGTTCCCGCCTACCAGCTGCTCGGCGGGAAGTACCGCGACGAGATGCGCGTCTACTGTGACTGCCACACCGAGGAGGAGGCCGACCCCGAGGCGTGTGCCGACGAGGCCGAACGCGTCGTCGACGAGCTCGGCTACGACGCCCTGAAGTTCGACCTCGACGTGCCGAGCGGCCTGGAGAAGGACCGCGCGAACCGCCACCTCCGCCCCGGCGAGATCCGTCACAAGGCCGAGATCGTCGAGACGGTGACCGAACGGGTGAAGGACGAGGCGGACGTCGCGTTCGACTGTCACTGGACGTTCTCGGGCGGCTCGGCAAAGCGGCTCGCCGCTGCCCTCGAGGAGTACGACGTGTGGTGGCTCGAGGACCCCGTGCCGCCGGAGAACCTCGAGGTCCAGGAGGAGGTCACGAAGTCCACGGTCACGCCCATCGCCGTCGGCGAGAACCGGTACCGCGTCACCGAGGAACGCCGTCTCATCGAGAACCAGGCGGTCGACATCATCGCACCGGACCTGCCGAAGGTCGGCGGCATGCGCGAGACCCGCAAGATCGCGGACGTCGCCAACCAGTACTACGTCCCGGTCGCGATGCACAACGTCTCCTCGCCGGTCGCGACGATGGCCGCCGCACACGTCGGCGCGGCCGTCCCGAACTCGCTGGCCGTCGAGTACCACTCCTACGAGCTCGGCTGGTGGGGCGACCTCGTCGAGGAGGACGTCATCGAGGACGGCTACATCGAGATCCCCGAGCGGCCCGGCCTCGGCGTCACCCTCGACATGGACGCCGTCGAGGCACACATGGTCGAGGGCGAGGAGTTGTTCGACCCCGCGTAGGCGGAGCGGGACCGTTCCGGGTGTCGGAGAGAGGCCGCCGACGGTCAGCCACGCGGTCGACGATCAGCCACGCGGTCGACGGTCGAGTTCACTTCTCGGCGAGCCCGGATCGCGGAGCCGACGGAACGCCGTCGGCGTTTGCGTCGCCCGCGTCTCCGCGGTGCGGCCGCGGTCGTCGCGGTACCTGACGTGTGACTCGAAGGTTCGCGGCCCGTCGTACCCGTCACGGGGCGCGAGCACGGTCCGGAACCGACTCCCGGGCGGGACGACGCCGACCGTCTCGAACGGGTTCGACGCCCCGGGTTCGGTGTCGAACGCCACCGCGGCCCACCCGGGATCGAGCGAGACGGCGACGTCGTGGGCGGCACGGGGGCCGACGTTCTCGACGACGAGCAACAGCACCCCGCGCTCGGCGGCGAGCGAGACGACCACGTCGGGCGCGCCGAACAGCCGGCGTCGGAGGGTGTCGAACGCCACCGTCGGTCACTTCCGGTCGCCGCCGACCGATTCGACCGCGTACCCCTCGTGTGCGAGCTCGAGGGTTTCGGTCGCGACGCCGTTCCCCCGCGAATCGAGCGTCGGCCCGGCGAGCCGGACCGGCCACGCGTTCTTCACCTTCCACACCACCGTGGGGTCGTGTTCCGCGTCGAGCAGCGAGACGGTGACGTTCCGGCGTTCGACCGTTCCGAGCCGGACCGTGTTCACCCACTCGTAGAACTCGTTGTCGCCGGGAGTGACCCCGCGCTCGAGGACGAGGTTCGCGTACCGCGGGCGTCCGGGCATCGTTCGGTCGCCGTACTCCGGCGAGGAGCCCTCGCGGTAGGCGACGACGTCGTGAGCGATCTCGAGCCCGGAGACCCTCGTGCAGCCGACCCGGGTGCCGCCCCACTCGACGACGAAGTGGATCGGGCTGGCAGGATCCGATGACATGACACGATATTCCATACCACGGTCATAACGGTACCGGTGACACGACGGATCCCCCTCGCCGACCGCGACGAACGTTTTTAAGTGACCGGCGATCGACTCGTGATCACGTATGACACACCACGAGCAGGGGGCGGGATCAGGGACGACGGGATCGGGGGGGACGGGACCGGCAGCGACGGAGTCGGACGCGACGTCGGCGGAGCGGGAGTACACGGTCGATCATCGGCTGTCGGACGCCGAGGACAACATCCACCGCAGCTGGGACAACGCGACCGACCCGGTCCTCACGGTGGACTCCGGCGACGTCGTCCGGTTCGAGTGCCGCGACGCCGTCGACCGCCAGCTCGACGTCGAATCGACCGTCGACGACTTCGCGAACGTGAGCTTCGACCCCGTCCACCCGCTGACGGGCCCCGTCGCCGTCGCGGGCGCGGAGCCCGGCGACGTCCTCCAGGTCGACCTCCTCGACCTCCAACACAAGGGCTGGGGGTACACGGGCTACCTCCCCGGCGAGATGGGGCTCGGGCTGCTCCCCGAGGAGTTCCCCGAGGCCGGCGTCCACATCTGGGACCTCGAGGGCGACGTGGGGCGGTTCGTGAACGGGATCGAGGTTCCGCTGGACCCCTTCCCGGGCGTCATCGGCGTCGCGCCCGCCGCCGACGGGGAACACGACACGCTCCCGCCGCGGCGCGTCGGCGGCAACATGGACGTCAAGCACATGACCGCGGGGTCGACGGTGTACCTCCCCGTCGAGGTCGCGGGCGCGCTGTTCTCGACGGCCGACTGTCACGCCGCACAGGGCGACGGCGAGGTCTGCGTGACCGGGATCGAAGCGCCGATGTTCGTCACCGCGCGCCTCTCCGTACGGACGGACATGGCGATCGACCAGCCGCAGTTCGAGACGAACGGACCGTTCACGCCGACCGGCCGCGACGAGCGGATGTACGGGACGACCGGGATCGCCGACGACCTGATGGAGGCGACGAAGCTGGCGACGCGACACATGATCGACCACCTCCACGAGGAGCGTGACCTCACGCGGGGGGAGGCGTACATCCTCTGTTCGGCGGCGATGGACCTGAAAGTCAGCGAAGTCGTCGACGCACCCAACTGGACCGTCTCGGCGTACATGCCGGAGAGCGTCTTCCCGGACGGGTGAGCCACCGGCCGCGTGAGCGACGCTGGTCGACTGTCGGTGACTCGGCCCATCGTCACGACGGCTTCGGGATCGGTCCTGTCACCCGCCGGCTTCGGGATCGACCCGGCTCCCGACCCACAACAGCGTTCCGACCAGGGCGACGACCGCGAGCGGGAGGAACCACCGCATGGCGGCGAGGATCCCAGTAGAGGCCTGTACACCGATGATCAGGAGCAGCGTCGGGCCACAACAAACGAACCCGGAGAGGATCCCCGGCAGCCCGGCGGCCGCCCCGGCACCGGGACCGATCCGACACGCGGACGGGCCGCGCCAGGCGACGACGGAGACCGCGAGAGTGACGCCGACGAGCGTCGCGAGCGCGACCCCGATCACGGCGTTGACGGGCGCAAAGAGGTACTCGACCGGACCGACGCCGACGAGCGCGACCGTCTCGTACTGGAACGGCGCGACCCGACGCACCGCGGTCGACAGCGGATCGCTCACGACGAACACGTCGATCAGCGGCTCCGTCCCGGCGATGCCGCCGCTCACGGCAGTCCGTCGTCCGAGGTGCCCGAGCCCGGCGCTGTAGAGGAGAACGTACCCGACCACGACAGTCCCGAACGTCACGCGGCCGTCGCGACGCGCGAGCGATGCGCGAACGGCGAACGCCGTTCGACGGACGAGCCCCACGGACCACGCGACCGGCGCACCGGTCGGGGTGGACGTCTCAGCGCCCATCGCCGGGTCCCGTGTGTCGGCCGACGAACGCGGTGGTGGGGTAAAACCCGGCCCAGGCAAACCACATCGCGTCGAACGCCAGCACCGGCTCGAGCGGAAGATCGGCGGCGGGAACGCCCCCGCCTTCGCCCTCGACTCGGTAGGCGTCGCCGTCCGCCTCGATCGACAGGCCATCGGGGTCGCGGTAGACGTAGCCGGTCGAGAGCACGGGGTCCGCGACGGCGACGAGCCGATCCGCACCGTTGCTCCCGCCCCCACCGTTCGCGTCGGCTCCGCTCGCCGGTATCGTTCCCGAGAGCGTCCGGTCGTCGAGCAGCGTCTCCTTATCGAAGGCGATCGCACCGGTCGCCGTCCGCGCGCCGATGACGACGGACTTCGCGTGGCCGTCGTCCGGCCGGGAGAGCGGGGAGAACATGGTCGAATCCCCCGCGTAGTAGCCCTGTATCGGATCGTAGGCGCCGTACGGGTCGCTCCCGTACCGACGCGCGAAGCCGGTGTCGTCGGTCAGGACCTCCGAGTCCGGGTACGCGGCGCGCCACTCGCCGAGCGTCGTCCACACGACGCGGAACTCCCGAAGCGATCGACCCCGCATCGGGCCGTCGATGGCGGTGGCGAGCATCTGGGGCCACCAGCTCTCCGTCTCCCGGTCGTACATGATCAGGTTCGAGTTGACGAGGTGGCCGGAGACGCCGAACTCCGCGGCGCCGCGCTCGAACCCCTGTGCGGTACCGGTGAGCGGACAGTACGTGACCGCGACCTGCTCGCCGGCGATCACGTCGTTGACGATCTCGTGCCAGACGAGCACGTACTGGGGATACGCCCTGGCCACGCCGTCCCGCACGACGCCGAACACGGGCGCGCCGTCGCCGAGCGGGTCGTCGGCGACCGGACGGAACTGCGGACGGCCGATCGAGGGGATCCCGTCCTGTCCGACGCCCCCGCTTATCGACGCCTCGAGCAGCCGGTCGTGGTCGTACTCGAGGAACAACGGATCGGCCGTAGTCGGTGGATCGGGGGCGGGCGGGTCACCGAGCGCCTCGTCGTCGTCGCCGTTCCCGTGTTCCGCCTCGGAAGGCGGATCCGATCCCGACCCGCCGCGGATCCCACCGACGACGTCTCCATCGGTACACCCGGACAGGGCGGTGACGCCCCCAGCGAGGGCGACGGCGAGGAGGCGTCTGCGGCTGTGGTTCATACACTACCGACGCGCCCGAACGTATCAAGCGCGAGCCGGCTGTGCGACGCGCACGCATCAGCCACGAACCTCGGCCGTGGGCGCGCCGAGTAGGCCCAAGCCGATGGGCAAACCCGGGTCGACGGGCGCGCTCGTATCGATCGAACGGTCGGGGCGGAACGGACCCGGAAGCGATTTCCGTCGCCCCCTCTTGCCGTTCCGTATGGAATACGAATCGAGCCTCGATCGCGCCATGGAGGCGGTCCCCGACTTCGGTGGCTCCGACGAGCGACTGTCCGTGCCGTCCCCGCAGACCCAGAAGGACGGGGCGTTCACCCGTCTGACGAACCTCTCGGCCATCGCTGACGCGCTGGGACGGGACCCCGAGCACGTCCACTCGAAGATCCAACAGGAGCTCGGCACCGCCGGCCAGTACGACAACGGCCGGGCGCGTTACAACGGGAACTTCCGCGAGAGCGATTTCCAGGCGGCCGTCGACTCGTACATCGAGTCGTTCGTCACCTGCTCGGAGTGTGGCCTCCCCGACACGCGGCTAGAGACCGAGAACCGGACGCCCATGCTTCGCTGTGAGGCGTGTGGGGCGTTCCGCCCGGTCGCCAAGCAGTCGACGGCGAACACCCAGCGACAGGAGGAAGCGATCGAGTCGGGTAACACGTACGAGCTACGCATCGTCGGCACGGGCCGCAAGGGCGACGGGGTCGCCGAGCGGGGCGAATACACGATCTTCGTCCCCGGCGCCCAGGAGGGCGACACCGTCCGCGCGTACATCAAGAACGTCTCCGGGAACCTCGCGTTCGCGCGCCGCGAGAGCTGATCGGACCCGGTCGGGCCCGCGACCCGAAGCGACGATCGGCCATCCGGATCGGTGACCGACCCCTGAAGCGACAACCGACCCCCGAAGCGACAACCGACCCCCGAAGCGACAACCGACCCCCGAAGCGACAACCGACCCCCGAAGCGCTCGACCCATCGGCAGCGGCGGACACGGATCGGAGGGAACACTATTTACGTCCGTTCCTCGGAACACAACCGTGAGACGCGATGCGTAACGACGAGATCGAACGCCCGGACGACACCTTTTCGGCGTTGTTCGGGGCGCTACCCGTCGGCGCGCTCGCCGAAGGCCCCGACCGCGGCGTGCTCGCGGTCAACCCGCGACTGATCGAACTGTTCGGCCTCTCGACCGCCGCGACGGACCTCGTCGGCATCGATGCCGCGGAGCTGGTGGGACGGATCGGAGAGCGGTGCGTGGATCCGGAGGGATTCACCGACCGGGCCGCCGAGCTGGTGGCGGCTCGGGAGCCCGTCGAGGGCGACGAGTGGGAACTCCGGGATGGACGAACCGTCGAGCGAAGCTACCGGCCGGTCGACCTCCCGGGTGGGGGCGGGAACCTGTGGCTGTTCCGTGACGTCTCCGCGACCCGGCGGACGGTGCGCGAGCTCGCGGAGAGCGAGGAGCGGCTGAGCCTCGCGCTGTCGGCCGGCCAGCTCGGGATCTGGGAGCTCGATCTCGGTTCGAACGCTTCCCCGGTCCGCTCGCCGCGTCACGACTGGATATTCGGCTACGAGGACCCGATCGACGACTGGAGCGTCGAGACGTTCCTCGAACACGTCCACCCGGACGACCGCGAGGACGTCCGTCGACGGTTCGACGCCGCCTTCGAGACCGGACGCTGGGAGTTCGACTGTCGCATCCACCGGGCGGACGGCGAACGGCGGTGGATCGAGGCCCAGGGGGAGTTCCACTTCGACACCGACGGGACGCCGACGCGCGCGGTCGGCACCGTCGAGGACGTCACCGACGAGCGGAACTCCCGGGAGGAGCTGAAACGCGTTAACGAGCGCTTAGATCAGTTCTCCAGTATGGTGTCACACGACGTCAGGAACCCGCTTTCGGTCGCGTTGGGACGGCTGGAACGCTACTACGAAACCGGGGACGAGTCGAACTTAGCGCCCGTCGAGACGTCGTTACGCCGGATCGAGGAGATCGTCACCGACCTCGCGGCGCTGGCCCGCTACGGCTCCACGGGTGACGAGCACGGGCCGGTCTGCCTGCCCGACGCCGCCCGGGCCGCATGGGCGATGATCGATACACGGTCGGCGACGTTGGAGACGGAGCCGGTGACGCTCATCGGCGACGAGAGCCAGCTGCAGGGGCTCTTCGAGAACCTGTTCCGGAACGCGGTCGGCCACGGCGGCCCGGACGTGACGGTCCGCATCGGCCCGCTTCCGGACGGGTTTTACGTGGAAGACACCGGGGACGGGATCCCGTCCGACCACCTGGATCACGTGTTCGAGCACGGCTACACCACGGGGTACGGCGGGAGCGGGATCGGGCTCACGATCGTCGACCGGATCGCGAACGCACACGGGTTCGACGCCACCGTCGCGGAGAGCGCGGAGGGCGGCGCACGGTTCGAGTTCCGGGAAACGGCGCCGTCGTAGACGGGACGTCACGGTAGCGATCGGTACGAACGTGTACTGACGGGAACGAGGATCGTTGCGAACGAGGATCGGTACGAACGAAGGTCGCCGAGCGCGACGCCGTTACCAGGTGTCGTGGAACGTGTCGAACTCGATGGAGTCGAGCGGCTTCTCGCCGATCGCCGCCTCGTACTCACCGGGGGTCAACATCGGCTTGTGGAACCGCGGGCCGTCGTCGGTCGTGATCCGGGGACAGCCCGTGTTGACGAACGCGTCCATCGCGAAGTTCCGGAGGCGGTCCGGAGTCACCTCGTCCATCGTGATCAGGTACGCGTTCTCGTTGTTCTCGACGATCTCCTGAGCCTTCTCCCAGCGACCCTGTCCGATCTTCGTACAGAAGATCACGCCCCACTTCTCGGCCCCCATCGCCTTGTGCACCGACGCGTAGCGCTGTTTGAGGAACTGGTCGTGTTCGGCGATCTTCACGACGTTGTTGACCGGGTCGGCGATGACGACGCGCTTTTCGGGGTGTTCCATCGCCAACCCGACGGGATGGAACTTGCCGCCGCCGACGTACAGCACCTGGTCGGCGGGGATGTCCGCGGAGGCGTAGTTGCAGCCGAGCACCTGCCCCTCCATCGTCAGTCGGTCGTCTCCGCGGCGAGTGTGGACCTCGTAGCCTCGCTCCTCGAGCCAGTCGGTCATCTCCTCGAATCGGTTCATGTGCTGGGCGGTCGTGACGATCCCGACCTCGGGGTCGTCCTCCGGGTCCTCGAGCTCGTCGAGCGCGTCCTCCATGATCGGGAACGGATCGACGTTCGAGAACAGCGGGACGTAGATGATGCTGTCGGACTCCTTCATCGGCGTGTGGCCGAAGTGGACGAAGACGTCGGTCCGGCGCATCAGGTACGTGTCGAGGTCACACGCCCCGTAACAGGGCTGTCCGGAGATCATGAACGTGACGTCGTCCGGGGCGGCCTCGCGGAGGTCGTCGGCGACGCTCGGGCCGCGGCGTTTCAACCCCTCAGGGAACTGGAGGCCGACCTTCGTGGCGTCGCGCTCCTCGATGGCCTCGACGATCCGGTCGAGTTCGTAGTCCCACTCGCGATCGTGTTTCAGGGCCATCCCCGTCTTGGTGAGGTCGCCCTCCGTGGACCCGCGGCTCATATATCCCGTGGTTGCGGCCCAGCACGGTTAAACCGCCCGTTCCCCGGAGAAAGCACCGATCGATCGTGAACGGCGTCGGTCGCTCTCGGTGGCGTCCCCGAGACGCCGGCGTGCCGCTGCCGCGGCCGACAGACACAACCGCCGACCCGTCCAACGGCGGATATGACCGAACTCCCACTGGAACACGTCCACGTCGCGCCCGACGACGACGCCGCGAACGCGCCCGCGGTGTTCGTGTTACACGGCCGGGGCGCGGACGAGCAGGACCTGTTACCGATCGCCGAGCGCCTCCCGGACGCCCTCCACGTGATCAGCCTCCGCGCGCCCGAGCCCCTGCAGGGCGGCTACACGTGGTACGAGCTCGATCTCTCCGGCGGGGGGCTCCACGAGAGCCAGCCGCACGCCGCGGAGTTCGCGCGGAGCCTCGATCTCGTCTCCGAGACCGTCGCCGCCGCGGTCGACGCCTACGACCTCGGTCCGGACCGACTCGGCCTGCTCGGCTTCAGCCAGGGGGCGATCTCGAGCCTGGCGCTCCTGCTCGACGCGCCCGACCGCTACGCGTGGGTCGTCGCGCTCCACGGCTACCTCGCCGACTCGCACGCCGACCGCGACCCGGACGGGATCGACGGGACGCCCGTGTTCGTCGGCGCGGGGTCCGGGGACCGCGTGATCCCGGAATCGCGGTCGCGGGCCGCCGCAGATCGCCTCGAGGCGATCGGCGCGGACGTCACCTATGGGGCGTACCCGACCGGACACGGTGTCGGGCCAGACGAGCTGGCCGCCGTCGTCGCGTTCGTCGAGGCCCGGGTCGACTGATACGGGCAGATCCGAGGCTGGGTTAGGGCTGATCCGAGGTCGATCCGGCGTTCCGGTTCGATCGCCCACGCGTCCCGTCCTGACGCCGCCGCTGTCGACTCCGACGAGTCGGCGGTGCCGGCTCCGGCAGGTTGAAACCGACCGCGTCCCGAACGAGGGTATGAGCGCGGAACAAGCGTCCATCGAAGACCTCGGCCGTGAGCTCGGCGAACGGATCGCCCGAACGCCGGAGTACGAGCGCTTCGAGGAGACCCGCGAGGCCGTTCAACGCGACGCCGCGGTCCAGGAGCGGATCGACGAGTTCGAACGGCTCCGGGCGGAGTTCATGCAGGCCCGCCAGACCGGACAAGCGACCCAGTCCGACCTCGAAACGGTCCAGAGCACCCAGCGGGAGCTCCACTCGATGCCCGTCATGCGCGAGTTCCTCGACGCCCAAGACGAGCTGAACGACACGCTCGAAGCCGTCAACGAGGCGATCTCCGAGCCGCTCGACGTCGACTTCGGCGGCGAGGCCGGCGGCTGCTGTCAGGACTGAGCGGCCGATCGCCGCGGCGAGGGAGACGTTTTAAGTACCATACGGCAGCAGAGCCTCCGTGATAGCCGTCGCCGGCGGAAAGGGCGGGAGCGGGAAGACGACGACCACCCTCGGCGTCGGACGGGCGCTCGCCGACCGGGAGGCCGGCCCCGTCGTCGCCGTCGACGCCGACTGGGACCTCCCGAACCTCGCCGCGCTGGCCGACGCGGTCGACACACGGGACGGCGAGCCACCCGCACCCGATTCGCGGACGGTCCCCGCGACGTTCGGAAACGCTGGGCGTGACGCGGCGTGGTCGGGGAGCGGCTCGGGATCGTTCGCGGTCCTCGCCGCGCCGGACGACCCGACGATCCGCGACGAATACGCGGCCTTCGAGGCCGTAAGCGGGTCCGCCCCGGACGGCGCGCGAGTTCTCCTCGACTGTCCCGCGGGCGTCTCCCCGGACGCGGCGGTTCCGCTGCGCGCCGCCGACGCGAGCCTCCTCGTGACGTCGCTACACCCGCCGGCGCTTCGGGACACCGCGAAGACGGCCGCGATGGCGCGGGCGCTCGATTGTCCGCCCCTCGGCGTCGTGGTCACGCGGGCGGCGTCCGCCCCGAACGGCGTCGCCGACCTCCTCGCGTGTCCGTCGCTCGGTGCGGTTCCCGACGCCCCGTCCGCCCCGTTGGGTGAGCCCGCGGTCCGCGCGGCGTACGACGACGTCGCCGCCGCGCTGATCGGTCAGGGGATCGGTCAGTCGGGACCGGTACCGACAGAGACAAACCGCCCCGGCGGTCAGTGACCGACATGGATCGTCTGCCGACGGGCGTGTCGGTGCTCGATCGGGAGCTCGACGGCGGGGTCCCGTCCGGGAGCATCGTGGTCTTGAAGGCGGACCCCGCGAGCCAGTCCGAGCTGTTCTTGAACACGTTCAGCGGGGCCCGTCCGACGACGTACCTCACCACCGTTCGGTCCTCAGCCGCGGTCGAGCAGGGGTTCGAGCGCGCGAAGATCCCCCCGGAGGACGTGACGGTCGACGCCATCGACGGGAGCGGCCACGGCGGCGGGAGCGGCGACGCGGGATCGACCCTCGAGAACGCCACCGCCAGGCTCGACGCGATGCCCGAACGTGGGACCCTCGTCATCGACTCGCTCGGCCCGTTGGAGGCGTTCGATCCGGAGCCGTACCGCCGGTTTCTCGCCGCTCTCAGCGAGCGGGTCACCGAGACGGGCGGAGTCGCCGTTCTCCACGCCATGACCGCGCCCGAGCGGTCGCGGAACCGGATCGTCTCGGAACAGGTGGCCGACGTCGTCTTCGACCTGCGGACGACCGTGAGCGGGACCGACGTCGTGAACCGGCTCGTGGTCCCGAAGTTCCGCGGCGGCGTCCCGTTGGACGAGCCCCTGAAGCTGAAGCTCACCGACGGCGTCGCCGTGGACACCAGCCGGGACATCGCCTGAGACGACGGCCGCGTTCCGGCGCGGTCGACGTGGACGCCCGATTCACCGACGCCGCGCACATACCAAGCTCATCGACGTCGACGCACATACCGAACTCATCGACGTCGACGCCGTCGTCCGTCAGTCACAACAGGGTCGTGAGGAGCACGACGGCCCCGACGAGCGCGGCGAGCAGCGCCCAGTTCCGAGCCGTGTCCCACGAGCCGTACGGGCCTCCCTTTCGGGAGAAGAGGTAGGCGAAGTAGACGAGCACCGGCGAGAGCGTCGCCAGCGCACCGACATCCCCAATCAGTCCGAGCCCCGAAACCACCGCGAGAGCGACCGTCGCGGCGGCGGCGGTGCCGGCGACGACGACGTCCTCACGGGCCCGTTCGATCTCCATACCGGTCGGTGGGGCCGCAGGGGTTCAAAAAGGATCGGTTCGTCAGCGTCGCGTCCGACGCTCGCCGTGTTACTCCTCGTCGAGCTCGTCGACGATCTCGTCGGCGTCGATGTCCACGTCCTCGAGCGCCTCCTCGATGTCGGCCGCGCCGGCACCGCCCATGCCGCCCATCATGCCGCCCATGCCGCCCATGCCGCCGCCCTCGATGACCTCCTCGACGACGACTCGGTCGAGGTCGAGCCGGCCCATGAGGTCCTGGGCGATCTGCTGTTTCTGGAACATCCACTGCTGGTTCATCTGCATCCCGGGCGTCGCCGTGATGTAGAGAACGTCCTTCTCGACCTCCTCGGTCTCGACGACTTCCTCGCCGTCGTCGTCCTCGGTGACCGTCTCCTCCTCCTCGACGACGGTCTCGATGCGGACGTCGGGCTCCTCCTGAAGGTACATCCCGAGCAGGCCGGCGGCCTTCTCCTCACGGTCGTCGATGACCTCGAGGATCTCGTACTCGTACTCGAGCTCCTCGCCCGCGAGCGGGTGGTTGAAGTCGACGCGGGCGCGCCCGCCGATGATCGTCTCCAGGTGTCCCTGACGGTTGTCGATCTGGATCTGCGCGCCGGGGTAGCGGCTGTCCTCGGGGATCTTGTCGGCCTTGACGGTTTCGACCTCGTCGGGGTCGTACGCGCCGAAGGCGTCCTCGGCGGAGACGTCGACGACGCCCTCGTCGCCGACCGACGCGCCGGTGAGCGCCTCCTCGACGGACGGGAAGACGTGACCCGCGCCCAGCGCGATGATCCGCGGCTCGAACTCGTACTCGTCGGTGTCGATCTCCGACTCCTCGGCCACCGCCTCGTCGGTCGTGTCGATGACGCGGTCGTCGTCGGCCGTGCGGATCGTGTAGGCGATGCGGACGAAGTCGCCGTCCTGCAGGCCCGTCGATTCGGCTTCGGTCGTGTCTTCGGTGTCGGCCTGTTCGGCGTCGGCGTCCGTGTCGGCCTGCTCCTGGTCGCTCATGCGCGAAACATCACTCGTTGTACCCTTAAGGCGCACGGTTCGACGCGGTCGTCGTGCCCCGCGGTGACACACGAAAGGGCGGCTCCGGCGCGCGATGCCCCGTCGCGCGGCGGTCCCGCCGACTTATTACCGTGGACGGACGGATCCCGCCCATGTACGAGGTCGAGATCAAGGTCCCAGCGCCCGTCGACGACGTCCGCCGACGGCTCCGCGAGACCGACGCCGAGCAGGTCGGTGCCGGACGCCAGCGTGACGTGTACTACGACGCGCCGCACCGCGACTTCGCCGAGACCGACGAGGCGCTCCGGCTCAGACACGAGACGCCGCTTCGGGACGGGATCGGCTCCGCGGTGGAGGGGGAGACGACGACGGCGGTCACGTATAAAGGGCCGCTGCTCGACGACGCCTCCAAAACCCGCGAGGAGCACGAGACGGGCGTCAGCGACGGCGACGAAGCCGGGGCGGTACTCGCCGGGCTCGGGTTCACGCCCGCCGCTACCGTGGTGAAACACCGGGAGTTCTGGACGCTTGACGGGTTCACCGTCACCCTCGACGCCGTCGAGGACGTGGGCGAGTTCGTCGAGGTGGAACGCGAGGTCAACGAGGAAGCGGCGATCGACACGACCCGGGAAGGCGCGACCCGCGTCCTCGATCGGCTCGGACTCGACGCCGCGGATGGGGTCCGAACGTCGTATCTCGGGCTCCTGTTGTCGGGGAACGAACGCGACGAATGAGTTGAGTCCCGACGGCGTCCAGCCGGGCGCTACCGAAACGGTTCAGTCGTCGCTTTCGACGACGTACCCGTCCCGACCAAAGGAGACGGAGGCCGCCGGATCGGTCGACTGTGCGCCGAGGTACTGTGCGGATCGGACGCCGACCGACTCGACCGGATAGACGACGTACTCGGCGGACGCGCGAACGAGATCGAACCGGCTTGTGAGAACATCATCCAGCTTTTTTTGGATAGATCGGATCATGTCTAACCATCATCGGAGAGGTTAAAGAGAATTGTGGAACCCATGACACCACTTGTCAAGGGAACCGGACGCGACTTCGCCCGGTCCGCCCCTGTCGTCCTTCGAGGGACGGCTCCCGGCGATCACGCCGCGGAAAGCGTCACCGACCGCCGTCCGTGCCGTGTGCGTCGTCGCCGTGGGCTCGGGCCTCCCCCGCCGTGTCGACGGGGCCCCCGTCGGGACCGACGGCCTCCTCATCCGGACCGACGACCCCTTGATCGGGACCGACGACCTCCTCGATCGTCTCGACGAGATCGACGCCGCGTGCCTGATACGCTTCGACGAGTCGGTGACAGACGAAGTAGCCGGGGACGGCGGCGACGACCGCGAGGATCACGTTCCCGACGAGGAGCCGAGCGACGATCTCCGGGCCCGCCGACAGCGATACCTCGGCGCTCGTCACGCCCGGGACGGGCCCGAGGATCAGGACGCCGAGCGTGAAACTCGCGGCGTAGACCCCCCACTTCACGACCGGATTGAACACGAGGACGGAGGCGAACAGCGCCACGCGGTTGATGCGGTCGAACAGCCACGCGAGCGCCACGAAGACGATCAGCCCCGTCCCGAGCGTCGGCAGCATCGTGATGAACACGCCGAGCGCGAAGCTCCCCGCGGTCTCGCGGGAGCTGTACTCCTCCGCGAACGACCGCTGGAGTTCGGCTTTGACCCGTCCGCCCCACTCTTCCACCCGACTCAGGATCATCGACAGGTGGTAGCTCGCCGCGAGGAAAGTAGCTGTCGGCGAGCGGTCGTCGCCGCGATCAGTCCAACAGTCGGTAGAGCGGACGGGTGACGAGGAGGTGATAGTCGGTGTTCGGGTCCCACCGGCGGAAGGCGAGGCTGTTGGTCATCACGGACACCGAGGACCCCGCCATCGCGAGCCCGGCGAGCGCGGGATTGAGCAGCCCGAGCGACGCGATCGGGATCAGCGTCGCGTTGTACGCGAACGCCCAGAAGAGGTTCTGTCTCACCTTCGCGATCGTCGCCTCGGAGATCCGGAGCGCCTTCAGGACGTCACGGGGGTCGTCACGCATCAGCGTTACGTCCGCGGACTCGATGGCGACGTCCGTCCCGGACCCGATCGCGATCCCGACGTGCGCGGTCGCGAGCGCGGGCGCGTCGTTGACGCCGTCGCCGACCATCACCGCGCGGCTCCCGTCCGACTGTACCGCTTCGATCGCGTCGGCTTTGTCCGCCGGGAGGACGCCCGCACGGACGCGGTCCGGGTCGATCCCCACCTGCTCGGCGACCGCCCGAGCGGTCCGTTCGTTGTCGCCGGTGAGCATCGACACCGCGATCCCGCGCTTCTCGAGGGCTACGACCGTCTCCCGGGCGCTCTCGCGGACCGTGTCCGCGGTCGCCACGACGCCCAGGAGCTCGCCGTCGACGGCGACGAGCATCGCGGTCTTCCCGGCGGACTCCAGCCGCTCCATCGTCGCCTCCGCGGGATCGGTGTCGACGCCGGCCTCGCGCAGGAGCTTGCGGTTCCCGACGAGCGTCTCGCCGAGCGGGGTCGTCGCGCGGATCCCGTGGCCCGGGACGTTCTCGAAGCCGTCCGGGTCCGCCACGGGGACGCCGCGCTCGCGCGCGCCCGCCACGATCGCCTCGCCGAGCGGGTGCTCGCTTCCGGACTCGGCGGCGGCGGCCGCCCGAAGCAGCCGGGTTTCGTGGGTGTCGGCGTCGGTGTGGGCGTCGGTGTCTGCGGCGTCCGCGCGGTCGTCCTCGACGGCGACGCCGCCGTCGGGAGCCGCCCCGTCGCTTCCGGGACCGAACCGATCGCCGTCGCCACTCATGGGACGACCGTCGGCGAAGGCGACGACGTCGGTCAGCTCCATCTCCCCGTGCGTGAGCGTCCCCGTCTTGTCGAAGACGACGACGTCGACGTCGCGGACGCGTTCGAGGACGTCCGCCCCTTTAAATAGGACGCCGTTGGTCGCGGCGATGGTGGAGCCGACCATCGTCGCCGCGGGGGTCGCGAGCCCGAGCGCGCAGGGACACGCGATGAGCACCGCCGAGGCGAACACGACCATCGAGAACTCGAGGATGCTCACGCCGCCCGCGACGGGGCCGCCCCCGACCGGCGTCCACAGCGGGAGCCAGTCCACGAACGCGGCGAGCGTCTCCGGGAACAGCGCCCAGACCACCGCCCACAGCGTCGCGTTGGCGATCACGACCGGGACGAACACCCCGGACACCTCGTCGACGAGCCGTTGGATGTCCGGCTGGCGCGACTGCGCCTCCCGTACCCGATCGACGATCCGTTGGATCGCCGTGTCCGACCCGACCTTCGTCGCCTCGACGAGCAGGACGCCGTTCGCGTTGATCGTGGACCCGACGACCTCGTCGCCGGGACCCTTCTCCACGGGCACCGACTCGCCGGTGAGCATCGACTCGTCGACGGCGGACTCGCCCTCGCGGACGACGCCGTCGGTCGGCACCGTCTCGCCCGGCCGCACCTTCATCAGGTCGCCGACGGCGACCTCCTCGACCGGGACGGTCCGCTCCGTCCCGTCGACGACGAGCGTCGCCTCGTCGGGTCCCATCCGAAGCAGCGCCCGGAGGGCGTCGCTCGCGCGCGCCTTCGATCTGACCTCCAGCCAGTTGCCGACGGTAATGAACCAGAGGATGAACGCGACCGCCTCGAAGTAGTAGTCGCCGATCAGCGCGGAGCCGACGACCGGCGCGAGCAGGACGGCCGTGCTGAACAGGTAGCCCGCGGACGTGCCGATCGCCACCAGCGTGTCCATGTTGACGTCGCGTCCTCGCGACCACGCGCGCCACGCGCCCGCGAGGAACTCCCGCCCGAGCGTCGCCATCAGGACCGTCGCGAGCGCGAACTGGACCCACCCGTGGTGGACGCCGAGCACCGTTTCCGGGTGCGTGTAGAGCCCGAACATCGCGCCCATCAGGTACCAGAACGGGAGCGTCAGGAGCCCCCCGCCGATCACGAGCCGTCGCTGCCGGACGAGCTCGCGTTCCGCGGCGGTCGTCCGCTCGTCGGTGCCCGAACCGCCGCCGTCCGCTCCGGTCGCCGAGTCCGTCCCGTCTCCGCTCGTCCCTCCGCTCGCTTCCTCACGTCCCTCGCGCATCGGCTCGAAGCCGGCGTCCTCGACGGCGGCGTACACGTCGGCGAGCGTCGCGTCGACCGGGTTGTACTCGACGCGCGCCTCGTCGGTGGCGGCGTTGACGCTGACCGCGATCACGCCGTCGACCGCGCCGATCGCCTCCTCGTTGGTCGCGGCACACGTCGAACAGCTCATCCCGACGATCCCGACGGTGGCCGTCTCCGAGACGGGGTCGTAGCCCGCCTCCCGGATCGCCGCGTAGACCGCCGCGAGGTCGGTCCGGTCGGGGTCGTACGACACGGTCCCCTCGTCGGTCGCGAAGTTGACGGACGCCTCCTCGACCCCCTCCAGCGCCTCCAGCGCCTCCCGAACCGTTCCGGAACAGGTCGAACAGGACATCCCGCCGATCTCGATGTGTGCGCGGCGAGAGCTCATACGTCTAGTCATACGGGGTCCGTACTCATGCGGGTTGTGGTTGTCGAACGTCGGCTGAGCGGGGAGAAAAGCTTCGAATCCGAACAGAGAGCGGACGCAGACGTTGGGAACGAAACGAGGGGCGGTTCGATGGTCACGTCGCGGGGGGGCCACGACGGATCGATGGCGGGGATACCGGCTCAAAACCGACGGTGATGCCGGCTCGAAACCGACGGGGATACCGGCTCGAAACGACCGTTTCGTGCGTATCGGTAACGCACCCAACATTTATGCCTCTGTTCGGCGTCCGTACGGACGCGATGGCGAAAGGCAAGGTCGACTTCTTCAACGACACTGGCGGCTACGGATTCATCGAGACCGACGAGGCGGACGAGGACGTCTTCTTCCACATGGAAGACGTCGGCGGCCCGGACCTCGAGGAAGGCCAGGAGGTAGAGTTCGAGATCGAGGACGCGGACAAGGGACCGCGCGCGAAGAACCTCACCCGACTGTAGGTCGCGCACCCCACCGATCCGGAACCGACCGCGACGGGACGACCGACCGCGGCGGAACCGATCACCGCCGAATCGACGACCGGCCGGTTTCCCCGGCGGTCAAACCAACACGGTCCTGCGTTATTCAGCCTCCCGAGCCGCCGGCTCGCTTCGGTCGAGCGGGTGAGCGCGTGCGGTGAGTGCACCCGAGGTGCGCGTGCGGCGAGTGCACCCGAGGTGCGCGTGCGGCGAGTGCACCCGCGGAACGCATCCGGGAAGGGCTCGGGTGGATCCTCGGCTCGACGCCCTGATAGCCCGTCCCCGACCGAATCGGCCCGGTACGACCCCGGCTTCACTTTCACCCCGTTGGCGGTGCGCTTTTAGGTCCCACCGCGAAAGGTACGGGCACCGAATGACGTCCTTCCAGTCGAGTCTCGGCGACGAGGAGGGGATCGCGGAGGAGCTGGCGGAGAGCCAGCGCGAGATCTCCATCGCCGAGTTCTTCGAGAAGAACAAACACATGCTCGGGTTCGACTCGGGCGCTCGCGGGCTCGTCACCGCCGTCAAGGAGGCGGTCGACAACGCCCTCGACGCGACCGAGGAGGCCGGTATCCTTCCCGACGTTTACGTCGAGATCGAGGAGGCGGGCGACTACTACCGCCTCGTCATCGAGGACAACGGACCGGGCATCACGAAAGAACAGCTCCCGAAGGTGTTCGGGAAACTGCTGTACGGCTCGCGGTTCCACAAACGGGAGCAGTCGCGCGGCCAACAGGGGATCGGGATCTCCGCCGCCGTCCTCTACTCGCAGCTCACGTCCGGACAGCCGGCGAAGATCACGTCGCGCCCCAAGGGCCAAGCGAAGGCGCAGTACTTCGAGCTGATCATCGACACCGACACGAACGAACCGGAGATCAAGGTCGACGAGGAGACGAGCTGGGACCGCCCGCACGGGACGCGGATCGAACTGGAGATGGAGGCGAACATGCGCGCGCGGAACCAGCTCCACGACTACATCAAACACACGGCGGTCGTCAACCCACACGCCCGGATCGAGCTCCGGGAACCCGGGCTCGACGAACCGATGAAGTCCGAGCGCGCGACCGACGACCTCCCCGCGGAGACGACGGAGATCCGTCCGCACCCGCACGGCGTCGAGCTCGGCGCGCTCATCAAGATGCTGGAGGCCACGGAGTCGTACTCCGTCTCCGGGTTCCTCCAGGAGGAGTTCACGCGGGTCGGCAAGAAAACGTCCGAGAGCGTCATCGACAACTTCCGTGACGTCTACTACGGCCGCGAGCTCGCGTGGTCGCCGCCGGCCCCCCACGAGGACCGCGACGTGGAGGCCGCCATCGAGGCCGCCGTCGCCAACAAGGGGGCGGCGGCGACCGCCGCGTTCGCCGAGGGCGTGGCGGGGACCGTCGCCGGCAACGCCCACCTGACGCGGTCGGAACTGGCGTCGATCGTCGGAACCGTCGCGGACGACGTCGAGGCCGACACCGGCCGGACGTTCGGGTCCACGGTCCGTGAGAACGCCGTCGAGGCCGCGTGGTCGGCGATCACGGGCGTCGGCGCGGGCGACGATGACGCCGCCGACCGCGCGGGCGACGCCGACGGGTCCGAGGACTCCGACGACGCCGACGGCCCCAACGCCCACGAGGAGGGGGCCGCCCTCGTCCCGGGCGTGTACGCGCTCGTCGACGACGCGACGTCGACCCGCAAGGACGACGTGACGGTGCAGGCGATGGCCGACGCGCTCGCGAGGCGGTTCGCGAACCTCGACGGCGACGCGTTCCGGATCAGTCACGGCGACCTCGAAACGCTCGTCGCGGACGCGGCGGGGTTCGTGACGGAACAACACGACGCGACGTTCGGGGACACGGCGCGGGGCAACGTCGTCGACGCGCTCTGGGCGCGGGCGGGGACGGTCCCGGACGACCCACCGAAGGTAGCCGTGATCGCGGCCGACCGCGACGCGGCCGCCGACCTGCTCGACGCGATGCGGGTGACGGACATCCTCGCGCCCCCGACCGACTGTCTCGCACCGATCACCGCCGAGCTCGTCGAGGCGGGGCTCCGGAAGGAGTACGACGCGGACTTCTACGCGGCCGCGACGCGCGACGCCGAGGTCCACGGCGGCGACCCGTTCATCGTCGAGGCGGGGATCGCCTACGGCGGCGACATCCCGGCCGAGGGCTCCGTCGAGGTCCTGCGGTTCGCGAACCGCGTCCCGCTGGTCTACCAGCGGGGCGCGTGTGCGACGACGGACGTGATCAAGTCGATCGGCTGGCGCAACTACGGGCTCGACCAGCCCGGGGGCTCGGGGACGCCGAACGGCCCCGCGGTGATCAGCGTCCACGTCGCCTCGACGAACGTCCCGTTCACGAGCGAGTCGAAGGACGCGCTGGCGAACGTCCCGGCGATCGAAGACGAGATCGAACTCGCGGTCCGGGAGGCCGCCCGGGAGCTCAAGTCGTACCTCAACAAGCGGCGCTCGATGCAGCAGCGCCGCGAGAAACAGGACGTACTCGGACGGATCCTTCCGGAGATGGCCGACAAGGTGTCGGAGGTGACCGGCCGGGACCGTCCCGACATCGGGGGCGCGCTCGCCCGCATCATGAACAACGTCAGCGTCGAGCGCGAGGTGAACGGCGAAACGGTGACGCTCCACGTCGAGAACTACTCCGACACCAGCGAGCGGCTGGACGTCACGGATATCGTCTCCGTCGAGCCGCGCGACCCGTCGGCGGGGACCGTCGTCGAGATGGACGGCGAGTGGTTCCTCCAGTGGAAGCCCGAGCTGGCGGCGGGCGACGAGCGGCGACTGACGTACACGATCGACGGCGACGCCGACTTCGAGTTGAGCGTCGGCGGCGTCGAGACCGAGAAACTCACGGTGAACGCATAAATGACGACCGACGCAGACGCACGCGAGCAGCTCATCGACCTGGCCGCCGACTTCTACGACCAGTTCGCGGCGGGGCGGATCCCGGAGCTCGAGCTGCCGACCCGGACGAAAAGCAACATCGAATACGACCCCGAAAGCGGCGTGTGGGTGTACGGCGACCGCACGTCGACGCGGAGCGCCAACTCCGTTCGTGGCGCGCGGAAGCTCCTGAAGGCGGCGTACACGATCGAGTTCCTCGCCGACCAGTTGGAGGAGGACCGCTCGTCGACGCTGCGTGAGCTGTACTACCTCTCGGAGTCGTGGGACAACACGGAGGCGCAGTTCTCCGACCAGGACGAGTCGAACGACCTCGTCGAGGACCTCGAGATCGTCACGGGCGTCACCCGCGAGGACTTCCACATGCGCCCGGAGGAGTCGGGCGCGACCCTCATGGGCCCCCTGAAGCTCCGCGAGCAGACGCGCCGGGGCGAGCGCGACATCCACTGTCAGGAGGACGTCGGGGAGGGCGGCTACCAGATCCCGAACAACCCGGACATGATCGAGTTCCTCGATCACGACATCGACTTCGCGCTCGCCGTCGAGACGGGCGGGATGCGCGACCGGCTCGTCGAGAACGGCTTCGACGAGGCGTACAACTGCCTCGTGATCCACCTGAAGGGCCAGCCCGCGCGGGCGACTCGCCGGATCACGAAGCGAGTCCACGACGAGCTCGACGTCCCGATCCTCGTCTTCGCCGACGGCGACCCGTGGTCCTACCGGATCTACGGCTCCGTCGCGTACGGGTCGATCAAGTCCGCCCACCTCTCGAAGTACCTCGCGACGCCGGAGGCGCGGTACGTCGGGATCCAGCCCGCGGACATCGTCGAGTACGACCTCCCGAGCGACCCGCTCTCCGATTCGGACGTCAACGCCTTGGAGTCCGAGCTGGAGGACCCCCGGTTCCAGACCGACTACTGGGAGGAACAGATCGAGCTCCAGTTGGAGATCGGCAAGAAGTCCGAACAGCAGTCGCTCGCGAGCCGCGGGCTCGACTTCGTCACCGAGACGTATCTCCCCGAGCGGCTCGACGACATGGGCGTGTTATAAGCGCGTTTCGGCGTTTACAAGCACGTTTAAGCGTGTATCATCCCACGTCGGCGTTTATAAACACATCTGGGCGTTTATGAGCACATCTCGGCGTTTATCGACGCTTCGAGGCTAGCACCAGCTTAAAAGACGTCACCAGGGATCACCGATCGTTGGCGACGAGGACTCCCGGGCGTCGAGACGTGACGCGCAGCGATCGAACGGACCGCGTCGAGAACGACGCAGGCGAGCGCGTTCGCTACGACGGTGACTGATCTGAAAGAACGAGTTCCTGCCCGTCGAAACACACGACGGAAGCAGTACTGTTATTTGCGGACGAGGTTCGTCGCGCGGGGTCCCTTGGGGGATGATTCGATGTCGAACTCCACTTCCTGGCCCTCCTCGAGGTCCGGGCCGCCAACGTCTTCCATGTGGAAGAACACGTCCTCGTCGTCGTCGAGGTCGCCGTCGTCAGTCGAGATAAAACCGTAGCCGCCAGTGTCGTTGAAGAAGTCAACTTTTCCGTCTGCCATTGTAAACAAACGTAGTCCCCGGTTACCGATAAGACTTCCGAGCGTCGCGGTACCATGACTCCCGTTTCGGGGTGCACGCGGAACGGTCGTTCGTGCGTTCCGATCGTTCGGGCTTCGGCCGTCGGTTCGGCTTCGGGGACAACTATTTACCGGATGGTGACAAGGTGTCGCACGCATCGTCATGAAACCGTGCCAAAACTGCCAGACGGTTATCGACGAGTATCTCCTGGACAAACAGCTCGAACCCCTGCGCGACCTCACGGTCGACGACTTCAACGTCTGTGCGGACTGCACGACCGTCGTCGCGGACGCGTGCGTGACGTGTGGCGGCGCGGTGTACGTTCCCCGAAGCGGATCCGTCACCCCTGACTACTGTCCGGCGTGCCGGTCCGACCTGATAACCCGAACCGGCCGCGACCCCGGCTGGACGTGTGGCCACGTGTCCGGCTGAACGGCGGTCGCTTCCGGAACACCGTTCTCGAGGCGCTCGGCGACGGACTGACGCGGAGCCCAGCGCGTTCAGCGGGTTCGACGCGGCTCGACGCCCGCTCCCGTGCCCATGTCCCCCGTGTCCATCCCTTTCGCGTTCATCCCTCCCGTGTCCATCCCTTTCGCGTTCATCCCTCCCGTATCCATCCCTTTCGCGTTCACGCCTCTCGCTCGACGTCGCCGCCGAGGTCGGACAGCGTGGCGAAGAAGTCCGGGAACGAGACGTCGACGTGCTCCCCGCCGCGGATCGTCGTGGTCCCCTCGGCGACGAGCCCCGCGATCGCGAGCGACATCACGATCCGGTGGTCCGCGCGGCCGTCGACGGTCGCGCCGCGGAGGTCGCTCTCGGAGCCGTGGATCGTGAGGACGTCGGGCTCCTCGGTGGTCTCCGCGCCGAGCTTCGCCAGCTCCTCGGCCATCGCGGACACCCGGTCCGTCTCCTTGTACCGGACGTGCTCGCAGTTCACGATCCGCGTGTCGCCGTCGGCGATCGCGCCGAGCGTCGCGATCGTCGGCAGGAGGTCGGGCGTGTCGCCGACGTCGACCTCGACGCCGGAGAGCGCGGAGCGCTCGACGGCGATCGTTCCGGCCTCGCGATCCCAGTCGATCGTCGCGCCCATTCGCTCCGCGATCTCCACGATCGCGGAGTCGCCCTGAGCGCTGGGGCGTGCGCCCTCGATCCGGACCTCCCGATCGGGATCGGCGGCGACCGCGCCGGCGGCGACGAGGTACGAGATGGACGAGAAGTCGCCGGGGACCGTGTACGTCCCGTCCGTGGGTTCGTACGTCTGTCCGCCGGGCACGGAGAAGCCCGTGGCCCCGTCCGCCGTGTCGCTCCCGACCGGCGTCGCCTCGATCCCGAACTCGCCGAGGAGCTCGAGGGTGATGTTCACGTACGGCGCGGACTTGAGCTCGGTCGTCAACTCGACGTCGATCCCGGCCTCGGTGACCGCGCCCGCCATGAGCAGCGCGGTGACGTACTGCGAGGAAACGTCGCCGGGGATGGCGACGTCGCCGCCCTCGAGCGGGCCGAAGAGGACGAGCGGTGCCTGCCCGTTGCCCCGCGTCGACTCCGCGCGGACGCCGAGGTCGGTGAGCGCGTCGAGCAGCGGCCCCTGCGGTCGGGACCGGAGCGACTCGTCGCCCGTGAGAACGGTCCCGCCGTCGGCGAGCGCGGCGGTGCCGGTGACGAGCCGGGTCGTCGTCCCCGAGTTGCCACAGTCGATCACGTCGTCCGGGACGTCGGGACGGCCGTCGAAGCCGCGCACCTCGAAGACGTCGGGTGAACGGTCGAGCTCGACCGTTCCCCCGAACGCGGAGACGGCGCGGGCGGTCGCCTTCGTGTCCGCGGAGACCAGCGGCGAGCGGACGGTCGCGCCGTCGCTGTAGCCGGCGGCGAGCAGCGCGCGGTGAGTGTAGCTCTTCGAGGGCGGCGCGCGGGCCGTTCCCCGGACGGTCGAGGTGGAGACGTGAACGTCCATACGACCCTCTGTCCTCCCCACCGATAAGTCGGTACCGGACGCGGCACCGTCGGCGGCGACCGTCCGGCGGACCCTTTATACGACCGGCCACGCTACCGTCGCGTATGCCCCAGTGTGAAATGTGTGGTGCCGAACAGGCCTCGCTGACGACGACGAAGGTCGAAGGCGCCGAGTTGGAGCTGTGTAGCTCCTGTACGGACTTCGGCACGGAGGTCCGCCAGGACACGGGCTCGTCGGGCGGGAGCAAGTACTCGACCACCTCCAGCTCCGGCACGTCGTCCGCGTCGTCGTCCGGCGGCTCGTCCGGTTCGTCCGGCTCGGGGAGCGGCGGCGGGTCGCGGCGTCGCCGCGACATGTTCGACGACATGGGAGAGATCGTGACCGACTACGACACCCGGATCCGGTCGGCCCGGGAGTCCAAGGGACTGAGCCAGGAGGAGCTGGCCGACCAGCTCAACGAGAAGGCGAGCCTCATCCGGAAGCTCGAGCGCGGCGACACGCTGCCGACCGACGAGGTCCAGCGGAAGCTCGAGCGCGCGCTCGAGATCTCGCTCGTCGAGGGCGAGGAGGTCGACGCGGAGTGGGACTCCGGCGACGCCGGAACGATGACGCTCGGCGACGTCGTCAAGCGGAAGGACTGATCTAACGGGTCGACTCAAACGGGTCGACTCGGGCGACGAACTCGGGTAGGGAACTCGGGTGGAGAGGATTCAGACGGTCGCGCCGCTCCCGTCGTCGGCCGTCTCCGTCGAGCCGTATCAGTCGATCAGGTGCCGGATCATGTAGTCGACGGTGGCGGGGTCGTAGCTCCAGAACCCGTAGAACCGTCCGGGCTCGCGCTCCTCGGCGAGCAGCGCGCATTTCGCGTCGTCGAGGCCGCCGCCGTCGTAGGCGACGAACCACGTCTCGCGTATCTCCGGCGTCCGCGCGACGTGAACGGTGTAGTGTTCGACGTCGGGCGCGTTGCCCTCCGCGGCCGCGTACGCGTGGACGTCGAGATCCTCCCGCTCGCCGAGCCGGTCGTAGGTGAGCGTCTCGCCGGTGAGCACGTCGAGGGTCTGAAAGCCGGCGTGGAGCTCGCCCCTGCCGACGCGCCAGGCGCGGTCCTCGATCTCCCGCGACGCCGCGACCATGTCCGCCGTCGAGTACGAGGTGAACATCGTCTCGTCGAGGTGGTCGAGGACCGGCTGGCCGGCACGCCGGTCGGGCCCCGTATCGCCGGCGGACGCGCCCGACTCGGGGCTCGCGTCCGACTCAGGGCTCGCGTCCGGCTCGGGGAGGAGCTCGTCGACGGTGGTGGCGGTCACGAACACGCCGTCCCGCGAGAGGACGGCGAACTCGTCCGGGCCGGAGTCGGTCTCCTCCCCGACCACCCGGATGTTGCGGTCGGCGAAGTGGTCAGCGAGCGACTCCCTGACCTCCGGATCCGCGTTGAACACCGTCAGCGTGGCCTCGTGCGCCTCCACGCCGGCGATCAGCTCGATGAGCGACATCTGTCGTCCCGATCCAGTCGCCCCAGGTATTTGGAGGTTTGTGACCGAACGGTTGTGGTTCGGCTGTGCGGGGCTCTCGCCGGAGTATGAAGCTATTTCCTCCCGCGGGCCCGCCGTACGGGTATGTTCATCCTGGTGAACCTCAAGGCGTACCCGTGTGATCCGATCGAGGTCGCGACCGCGGCCCGCGACGTGGCCGACGCGTCCGGGGTCCGCGTCGCCGTCGCGCCGCAGGCGGCGGACCTCTCGCGCGTCGCGGAGACGGACGTCGAGACGTGGGCACAGCACGTTTCGCCGAACGCCCACGGCTCACACACCGGCTCGACGCTCGCGGAGGCGGTCGCCGACAACGGGGCGGAGGGGACGCTCATCAACCACTCGGAGAACCGTCTCAAGCTCGCGGACGTCGACGGCTCGGTCCGCGCCGCCGAGCGGGCGGGGCTGGAGACCGTCGTCTGTGCGAACAACCCGACGCAGGTCGGGGCGGCCGCGGCGCTCGGCCCCGACGCGGTCGCCGTCGAGCCGCCGGAGCTCATCGGCGGCGACGTCTCCGTCTCCACCGCCGATCCCGGGATCGTCGAGGACGCCGTCGACGCCGCCGCGGCGGTCGACCCCGCGGTCGACGTGTTCTGCGGCGCGGGCGTCTCCACCGGCGCGGACGTCGCCGCCGCCGGCGACCTCGGCGCGACGGGGATCCTCCTCGCGTCCGGCGTCGCGAAGGCCGACGACCCCGAGGCCGCCCTCGAGGACCTCGTCTCCGGGATCTGAACGGGGACCGCCGCAGGGATCGGTCGCGGTCGCGGTCGCGGTCGCGGTCGCGGTCGCGGTCGCGGTCGCGGTCGCGGTCGCGGTCGCGGTCGCGGTCGA
>LFFM01000438.1_pt1 | contig 28908 bp, 27 predicted proteins | sample 643131 | NCBI WGS metagenome assembly LFFM01 (sample SAMN03777445, study PRJNA286221) | soda lake metagenome | biome: soda lake; feature: Kulunda steppe; material: water; isolation source: sample Tc-Br brine of Tanatar trona crystallizer | place: Russia: Kulunda steppe | collected 2011-07
AGGAATGAGGAATAGGGGGCTCAGGCGTCCCGTTTGGCGCTTTGGACGATGGTGTAGAGCAGCTTGAGCAGTTCCTCACAGTCCTTGTGCATCGAGGCAAACGCGGCATCGTCGATATACCCGCTATCGTTGAGCAGGCGAAGCCAGTAACTGGTCTCACGCGCTTCTTTGTAAGCGATACCCATACGCGCCGCGAAGTCCTTTTTCGAGAGGCCGCCAATCGCCTCCTCTACATTGGCCCCCACAGAGGTGCCACTCCGAAGCACTTGCTTCGACAGTACGAACTCCTTCTTTTCTGTAGAAAGGTGCTGATACATCTGCACGATGCGGACCGCGAACGCGTAGGACTTCTCCTGCACCACATTCCGTCGTTTCGACGAACCACTCCGAGAATTACTCATTGCTCATTACGCATTATTAATTGCCATTAATTGCTCGGAATCGCTGCGTAGGCCTGCTCGATGAAGTGCTCGGAGACGACCTTGCCGTCGAACAGGTGGATGGTGCGGTTGCTGTACTCGGCATCGGCGGGGGAGTGGGTGACCATCACGATGGTGGTGCCTGCCTCATTGAGCTCGGCCAGTAGCTCCATGATCTTGGCGCCATTCGTGGAGTCGAGGTTGCCGGTGGGCTCGTCAGCCAGGATGAGGCGGGGGCGTGCCACCACGGCACGGGCTACGGCCACGCGCTGCTGCTGTCCACCCGAGAGTTGCTGCGGGAAATGGTCGCGCCGGTGCGCAATCTGCACGCGGTCGAGCGCCTGCTCCACCAGGTCGTGCCGTTCCCGCGAGGGTGTGTTCAGGTAGAGCAGCGGCAGCTCCACGTTCTCGTAGACCGTCAGCTCGTCGATCAGGTTGAAGCTCTGAAAGACAAAGCCAATGGCGCCTTTGCGGCGTTTGGCGCGTTGCCGCTCGGAGAGGCCGCTCACGTTCTCCCGTTCAAGTTGGTAGATGCCGGCGGTCGGGGTGTCGAGCAGGCCCAGCAGGTTCAGCAGGGTCGACTTGCCGCATCCGGAGGGGCCCATCACGGAGACGAACTCGCCGTCCGCAATGGAGAGGTCCACGCCTGCAAGTGCAATGGTCTCGACCTCGTCGGTACGGTAGGCTTTCTGCAGGTTTTCGGTTTGGATCATCGGTAGGGAGTGTTTGTGAAGGTCAGATGGAAGGGAGGATGATGCCCCTTATCAAAAAGGGCAACCAGTAACAGGCGAGATTCGTAATTGAATTGATTGTCGTAGCCACTTCATATGAACGTCGCACCTTTCACCTATGGCACTCAGCATCAAAAACAAAGAGGCCGATAAGCTTGCGCGGGAGCTGGCTTCGCTCACGGGCGAGACCGTGACAGAGGCAGTTGTGCAGTCGTTGCGTGAGCGCCTTCAGCGCGAGCAAGAACAAGCGCGTGGAGCAGACCTGTTCGAGAACGTGCGGCATATTCAGAAGCGTGTCGCGCGTCTCCCGGTGCAGGATACACGCGCGCCAGACGAAATCATCGGCTACGACGATCACGGCTTGCCACACTGATCCATGGTGCTCGATACGTCCGCCGTCATTGCAATCCTCTTGGATGAACCAGAGGCGGAGCGCATGTTGAAAGTAGTCGATGCTGCACCCACCCGGCGTCTGTCGGCGGCTTCGCTCTTGGAAGCTGGTATTGTTATTCAAGGTCGTTTTGGTGATGAAGGTGAGCGTGAACTTGACCTTCTCTTGGAAGCAATGCGGGTAGAAACGGTAGGGGTTACGGCAAATCATGCGCGTCTGGCTCGATCCGCGTACCGTCAGTTCGGAAAAGGTCGACATCTGGCTGCGCTCAACTACGGAGACTGCTTTTCGTACGCCCTGGCTGCAGCGCTGCAAGAGCCCCTCTTGTTTAAAGGCGATGACTTCGTGCAGACCGACGTGCATATTGCGGAGTATTGATCGTGAGTATGCCTGCGCACTGATTTGTAATGATTGTCTGTTGTTCGTTGTAGATTGTTAGGCGTTAATCTTGCACTTTGGAGCTTTGCTGATGGGTAACTTCTAACCTACGTGCTATCATGCCCATGGCACGGACGAATTTTCAGAAACTGGAGGTATATCAACTTTCGGAAACCATTGCAGATGAGGTGTGGGGTATAGTGCAACAGTGGCCGCGCTTTGCCCGGTCAACGATTGGACAACAGCTTGTGCGCTCGGCAGACAGTATCGGGGCCAATATCGCCGAAGGCGTAGGACGCGGGACAACCGGTGACAATAAGCGATTTGTGCGGATCGCCCGTGGATCTCTGTACGAAACCAAACACGGGCTCCGTCGCGCCTGCCGCCGCGATCTGATTTCACAGGAGCAGATCGATAATCTCCACCCCCTCGTTGCAGAACGCGCTCCTCACTTAAATGCATATCTCAATTCGATTGGACGGTTTGAGTAAAAACAGCGCGTGCTACCGACAACGAACAACAAACCACGAACAACGACCTACCGCAGCACCAGCCGATTGGCCCCTCCGAAGGATCCATATCCGGAGGTAATGACGCGGTCGCCGGGGGCAAGGCCGTCGAGCACTTCAAAGTGGTTAGGGTTCTGGCGGCCAAGCTGGATGGGCTGTCGCACGGCGGTAGCGTCGTCGGTAAGCACGTAGGCCCAGCGCCCGCCCGTGTCCTGGTAGAAGCCGCCCCGGGCCAGCAGCGTGGCTTCCTCTGACTGCCCCAGCTCCAGCTGCACGCGCACCGACTGACCCCGGCGTAGCTGCTCGGGTGGATCGCCAACGAATGCCAGGTCGATGTCAAACCGCCCATCCCGCACCTCGGGATAGACCCGCGCCACCTCCAGCTCATGCGTGCCTCCCGACAGCCCGCGGGCCGTGGCCGCCTGACCAGGCACCACGCGGGCGATGTAAAACTCGTCAACCTGGACGCGCATCCGGAAGCCATCGGTGGCATCCACCTGCCCGAAGCGGGTGCCCGACGCCTGAATGGCGCCCACGTCGGCGTCAAGCGCCGTCAGTTGCCCGCTGATGGGCGCGCGAATGGTGAGGTTGGAGAGCGCCTCCTGCAGCACCTCAAAGTTTTGCCGCGTGCTGGCCACCGCCTGCGCCATCTGTTCCATCCGGCTCCGCTGGGCGAGGGAGTCCTGCGCAAAAGCGTCCCGCGTGAGTCCCCGACGGCGCTGCTGGTAGCGGAGCTCATCGCGTGAGTCCAGATACTCCTCCTCCGCAATGAGGTCGCGCTCGTGTAGCTGCGCATTGCGCGCATGCCGCCGCTCCAACAGCGTGATCTCATAGTCCATCTGGGCCAGTTGCTGCCGCAGGTTCAGCCGGTTTTGCTCCACCTGAAAACGCAGCTCTTCCATCCGGCTCTGCTGTTCGCCCAGCTGCGTCTCGCTGTTGAGCAGCCGCAGGCGCAAGTCGTTGTTCGACAGGCGGAGCAGCGGGTCGCCGGCTTCCACCATCGCGCCTTCCTCTACAAAGATCTCCTCCACGCGCCCGCCCTCCATCGCATCGATGAAGACGGTACGTTCGGGGACAACAGTAGCAGAAACGCTGATAAACTCCTGAAACGGTGCGGCCTCGACGGTCGCGATGGTCACCCGCTCGCGGTCTACGTTGAGCGTCTGCCCGTCGCCCCAGCCTGTCCAGACGGCATACCCCAGGCCGCCCAGAAGCAATACCAGGCCGAGGGCCCATCCGATGCGCCGGGGCGTAAGCCATCGCTGTTCGAGCTTCCGGTCGACCCCCTCGCCCCGACTCTTAGGGGCAAACGGAGACGGGGCGTTCGCTCCATTGGCCGTCGTAGAGGAAGATGTGGATTCGGAGGGCATGGCGTGCACAAGGCATCAGTGGGGGCGCGTCGTTGCAGCACGAAGGGAAACTGCAATGGGTGTACCACCACGGGCCGATGCGGCTATAGGCCGAAAAACCCCAATGGTACACCTGCAGACCGTGCGATTCCGCACACTCACCTGTGCGAAACCGCGCGGCACGGCGGCCCGCATCCTCCGCTGCAGCCTCGCGCGCGGGTCCATGCATGCACGGAACGCTTTTGGCGCCAAGAATTCGTACGCTACTCTGTAGGATCAGTGTGTCCTTCGCACGCCATCAGCGATGCGCGATTCGCCCTCCTAAAACCGCTTGTATCCCTCTTCTGTGACCGACAGTACTGTTCTTGCCGTTGACGACAAGCGTGACGTACTCACGGCGCTGCGGCTATTGCTGAAAGATCACGTAGGCACCGTGCACACCGCCTGCGATCCGTCAGCGCTGCCGGCGTTGCTGCGCGATAACACGTACGATGTGGTGCTCCTCGATATGAACTTCCGCCAGGATGCCTCCAGTGGCCGCGAGGGGTTCGAGTGGCTCCGGCGCATTCAGCAGATCGACCCCGAGGCCGCGGTCATCATGATTACGGCCTATGGGGATGTCGAGAAGGCCGTCCGCTCCATGAAAATGGGGGCGGCCGACTTCATGGTCAAGCCCTGGAACGATGCCGATCTGATAGCCTCGGTGCAGGCAGCGGTCAAGCTGCGGCGCACGCGGGCAGCGGTAGGGCAGACGGGGGCTCCTGAGGGCCCTGCACGTGACACCGGCCCGGCCGACGCCGCGCCGTCCTTTGAAGATATCATCGGGCAAAGCGCCCCGATGCAGCAGGTCTTTCGTACCATCGAAAAGGTCGCAGCCACCGACGCGAGCGTGCTGATTCGCGGTGAGAATGGTACGGGCAAGGAACTGGTAGCGCGGGCGCTGCACCGCCGCTCCCATCGATCTGATCGGCCTTTCATCACGGCCGATCTGGGCGCGCTCAGCGAATCGCTTTTTGAGAGCGAGCTCTTCGGGCACGTGAAGGGGGCGTTCACTGGTGCCGAGTCGGAGCGGGCCGGGCGTTTTGAGGCAGCGCAGGGTGGTACGCTCTTTCTCGACGAGATTGGCAACATCCCGCCGCCTCTGCAGGTCAAGCTCCTGACCGTGCTACAGCGCCGCGAGGTGACCCGCGTCGGCGATACGGCGCCCCGACCGGTTGACATCCGTTTGCTCTGTGCCACCAATCAGCCGGTGTACGCGATGGTGGATTCCGGCGACTTTCGTCAGGATCTGCTCTACCGCATCAACACGGTCGAGATCGAGTGCCCACCGCTGCGGGAGCGCGGCGAGGATATCCTGCTTCTCGCGGAGCACTTTCGGGCGACCTTTGCCTCGAAGTACGATACCGGGGTGTCTGCTATCCATCCCAACGCCGAGCAGAAACTCCGCGCCTACCACTGGCCTGGCAACGTGCGCGAGCTGCGGCATACGATTGAGCGCGCGGTGATCATGAGCGAGGGGGACCTCCTCACGCCCGAGGGCCTGACCTTCTCCGCCCCCATGCAGGCGCCCGATACCGACCTGTCTTCCGGTACGTTAAACCTTGATACCATCGAGCAGGTGGCGGTGCGAAAGGCGCTCAGCAAGCACGGGGGCAATATTAGCCGCGCCGCGCAGGACCTCGGGATCTCCCGCAAGGCGCTCTACCGACGCATTGAAAAATACGGGTTGTGAGCGCCTTCTCTACCATCTTTCCATGGATGATGAGGGTTACTTATTCCGCGCGATACGGTGTGACCTCTTCACGGACCCGTTCGAGGCCGTCTTCGGCAAGGTCGGTCTCATACCGGGTCTGCATGTTCAACCAGAACCCGACGGACGTCGCGAAAAATGTGGCAAGGCGTGCAGCGGTGTCTGCTGTAATGGACCGTCGCCCATGTACAATTTCATGCACACGACGCTTGTCAACGCCGAGTCCATGGGCCAGCGCACTTTGCGAAATATCCAACGGATCCATGAACTCCTCTTTCAAGAGCGTACCGGGATGCGTGGGAGGGATTTTTTTACGGTCGGCCATATCCATAGCGTGTACATGCGTTGCGTTCGGGGATGAATCAGTGATAGTCCACAATTTCGACAGCGTACGCATCACCGCCATCCCAGACAAAGCAAATACGCCACTGGTTGTTGATACGAACAGAATGTTGCCCCTTACGGTCACCTCGCAGCTGCTCAAGCCGATTGCCTGGGGGAACGCGAAGGTCGTTCAAGGTTTCGGCAGCATCGATCAAAATCAGCTTCTTGCGTGCTCTCTCCTGAATATCGTCTGGTATTTTCTTCGTGTACGTTCGTTGCCAGATCCTTTGCGTGGTTTTTGAACCAAAGCTTTTGATCATTGGAAAGCACATTCAAGAGGGCACGCGCGTAAATTGCACGAGGCGTTGTGTTTTGGACAACGGAGCACAACGTTTCCCGTTCCGACTGCCCCGGCCTCTATCGTTCCACCCTTAAACAGCCATGCACACCCACTATCGCATTCAGATTGCTCTTCGTGTGGCAGCGCTGGCGGTGACGGCTGTGGCTGCTGCGTATGTGCTGTACGGCCCCGGATGGGGCGGTCTCGCTGTGGGGCTGGGCGCGGCACTTGTGGTGCAGAGCGTGTGGCTGGTGCAGTACCACGAGAAGATGGCACGCGACCTCACGCGCTTCCTTGAGTCGGTGCGCTACGCCGACTTCTCGCAGGGGTATCTTGCAGAAGGCCGCGGCTCGCTCTTCGAGGAGCTACGCGATGCGTTTACCGAGGTCACTGACGCGTTTCGCAGCATTCGCGCCGAGAAAGAGAAGCAGGTGCAGTACCTGGAGCGCGTGGTGCGCCATGTGGATGTGGCGCTTATCGGGTATCGACCTGATGGGCGAATCGAGGTGATGAACCGGGCGGCGCGCCGCCTGCTGGGCACGGGTCTGGTGCGTAAGGTGGAGACGCTCGAAGATATCAGCAGCGGCCTGGTCCACGCGCTGCGGACGCTGAAGTCAGGGGAGCAGGTGATGATCACCCTCGACCTGCCGGATCAGCCGACTCTGCAACTCACCGTGTCGGTGAGCCGCTTTCAGCTGCAGGGCACGGCGCATGCTATCGCTTCGCTTCATGATCTGCGCAACGAGCTGGAGGAGAAAGAGATGGAGGCATGGCAGCAGCTCACCCGGGTACTCACGCACGAGATCATGAACTCGGTGGCTCCGATTGCGTCGCTGGCGGGTACGGTACAGCGGCGGATGGAGGCGAATGGGGCCGCGCTCTCTGAGAACAGCGAAGCCGTTACGGACGTGCAGGAGGCCGCTGAAACCATTGAGCGGCGCAGCCGCGGGCTGATCCACTTTGTGGATGCCTATCGCAGCTTCACCGACATCCGCTCGCCGACGCTGGAGCTCCTCGCGGTGCGCGACCTGTTCGCCTCCGTAAAACGCTTGCTCCGCACCGCCATCGACGAGCGCGGGCTGGACCTCACCGTGGAGGTCCACCCAGAGACCCTCTCCATAACGGCCGACCCGGAGCTCATCGAACAGGTGCTTATCAACTTGATCCTGAACGCGATCGAGGCGGTAGAAGACCAGCCCAGCCCGCACATCTGCCTCCACGCCCACATCGACCGCCGGAGCCGCCCCGTGGTGCAGGTCACCGACAACGGCCCCGGCATTCCACCGGACGTGCAGGAGAAAATGTTCGTGCCGTTTTTTACGACGAAGGCGCAGGGGTCTGGGATCGGGCTTAGCCTTAGCCGGCAGATCATGCGCGTGCACGGAGGGACGGCCAGTGTGCAGTCGGAGCCGGGGGCAACAACGGTCACGTTGCGGTTCTAAAGACTCCTTTATGGACCCTGGTCAGCCCTTGATGACCCCCAGGGGCCGCAGTTGGGCGACCGTCTTGGAGATGCCCGCCTGCTCGCATGCCTCGACGACGTTCTTGACGTCCTTGTAGGCGCCCGAGTGCTCCTCGTCGATGGTGCGCTTGCTCTCGCCGCGCACGATGATGCCTCGGTCCTCCAGCTCCTGCGCGATGTTGCGGCCGCGGGCCTCCTTTTTGGCCTGCCGCCGGCTCATGCTGCGGCCTGCGCCGTGGCAGGTGCTGCCAAAGGTTTCGTTCATGGCCGTCTCCGTGCCGGTGAGCACGTACGAATAGCGGCCCATGTCGCCGGGTATGAGGACGGGCTGCCCAACGTGCTGGTAGGCCCCCGGAAGCTCTGGATGCCCGGGGCCAAACGCGCGGGTGGCGCCCTTGCGGTGAACACAGAGCTCGCGCTCATCGCCATTTACCGTGTGGCGTTCCATCTTTGCGATATTGTGGGCGACCTCGTAGATGGTGTACAGCCCGACGTGACGCGGACCGGTCTCCAGCGTTTCTTCGAATGCCCGGCGCGTGTTGTTTGCCATCACCTGGCGGTTGGCAAAGGCGTAGTTGATGGCGCTGCGCATGGCGCCGAGGTACTGCTGGCCTTCATCGGAGGAGATGGGCGTGCAGGCCAGCTGGCGGTCCGGGAGGTCGATGCCGTAGCGCTTCATGGCTTTATCCATCACGTCAAGGTAGTCGTCGCATACCTGATAGCCAAAGCCCCGGGAGCCGGAGTGGATAATAACCGTGACCTGATCCTCGAAGAGCCCCATCGCCTGTGCGGCGTCCTCGTCGTAGATTTCCGCCACATAGCCTACTTCCAGAAAGTGGTTGCCCGAGCCGAGCGTGCCCAGCTGTGTGGTGCCCCGGGAGATGGCCCGGTCGGACACATGATCGGGGTTGGCGCCACTGACGCGCCCGTTCTCCTCAATCTTATCCAAGTCTGCCGCGGAGCCGTAACCCTCCTGCACCGCCCACTGAGCGCCCTTTTGGGTCACCTCGCGCACGGTCTGCTCGGATACAGAGAGGGCACCGCTTGCCCCTACGCCCGTGGGTACGCGACTGAACAGCCGGTCGACGAGCGCGGGCAGGCGGTCGTCCAGATCGCTTCGCGAGAGCTTCGAGCCCATCAGGCGGACCCCGCAGTTGATATCGTAGCCGACGCCCCCGGGGGAGATCACACCCGTGTCGGTGTCGAACGCGGCCACACCGCCGATGGGAAAGCCGTAGCCCCAATGGATGTCGGGCATCGCAATGGAGGCGCCCACGATCCCAGGCATGTGGGCCACGTTCTTCGCCTGCTGAAGCGCTTTGTCGGACGCAATGTCCTCCAGCATCTCTGCAGTGGCGTAGACGCGGGCGGGGACCTGCATGCCTCCTTCGGGGGCGATTTCGTAACAGGCGTCGCTAACTTGTGTGAGCGCAGACATAGCACTGTAGGAATCGATCAGGGGGACGATGGTAGAAAACGTATCGCTGCACGCATCAGAGGTTCAGTTGAAGCCTCAGAAGCCGTTTGGTACGGTCGCCGAAGCCATCGACCTACTCGCTTCACCCTTAACAAAAGCCGCCGAACGTTGCATAGGCGTCCGATCCATCAATCGAGTCATCCTCGACCACGATCGAGGATCCATACATGTATGCAGGGCTTACTCCTCCGATTAATTGGGGCATTGTGGCTTCGCGTACGGATTTGCACTGGGGCTAATCTCGTATCTGTGCGTCCACCACGACGGGTGCCATGCTCAAGCCCATAACACCGATTGTTCTTTTTGTGTGCTCAGAGGCGTACCAGAAAGCCTCTCACATATCCACGATCACCTGCGCTTCCCATCGGCCGTCGTGCTGCCTCACATCCAGCCCATGGTAGGTGACGGCCTTGATCTCGGTGTGGAGGTCATGCCGCTCGGGGTCGAAGGCCTCACCGCCGACCGTTGCGCGAAGCGCCGTTTCCGTAAGGGAGGTAACCTCAAACGTTGAGAACAGCACCCGCTCATGGATGTGTAGGAAGTTTAGCTCCGCAAGCCACGTGCGCATTAGCGCGGTGCGATCCGAGGCGGTCACCGATACCGTGCGCTTCTCGACTGGCTCCACAGCCGATACATTCGTGAGCAGCAACATCAAGCCGGTGGCCGCCCGCTCGAAGAGCAGTGTCTCAGCAGGCGCGGTGACCCGGTAGCCAAGGTCGGCCGTGTGATCAATCTCTTCAAGCCAGTCGGGCATGGATAGCACGGGGCCGTGGAGGGTTCTATCGAAGGAGCAGCCATATGAGGCCCTTTTCAGAAGCGACACGTCGCAAGTACTCACTAAACACACGGAGTGATGTTCGACCGGAAGCCCATCGGCGCGGCAGCCGCGGCTGATGCCACCGGCGTTTTTCGTTGTTCGGCCTGCAGCGCCGCACTGTTCAAGGCACGCGCCAAATTTGATTCGGGCACGGGCTACCCCAGCTTCTGGGCGGCTTTGCCGGACAGGGTAGAGGAGCGATTGCTCACGACGTACGGTCAGGAGCGCACGCAGGTGCGCTGCGCCTCCTGTGGAGCTCACCTGGGGCACCGGTTTGCGGATGAGCGCACGCCGTCGGCCGTCCGGTATTGCATTCGTGGGGACGCGATTTACGCGGGCGAGTCGTCGTGACAACGGCTCGCGCGACCTCATTCGCCACGAGTAGTGCATGCATCGGAGCGCCTACCGTGATCCTACCAATCAAGGCGCTACAAATGCAGATCCTGCCGAACGAAGGGGCCTCGTATCGATATCTATACTACCGTAGGTCTCACGATCAACTCTGGAGGCATCCATGAAGGTAACACATCCCAAACCTCATCCGCATACGCACGGCCCAGATTGCGGACACCTGGGCCTCAAGCACGACGGCCACGTGGACTACGTGCACAACGGCCACCTGCACCACCAGCGGGAGGACGGCACCGTTGAAGAACACGTGCTCCCGGTGACCGAGACAAACCCGGACGAACACAACCCGGTGGAGGATGGACACGACCCGGAGCACTTCCACGGTCCGGGGTGTGGTCATCAAGCAGTCCCCCACGGCGACCACACGTGCTACATCGTCAACGGCCGCCTGCACTATCCGCACGGCGACCACTGCGACGACCACGGGCCGGTGGAGGTAGTGCAAGAAGCCGCCACAGCCTGAGGCGTGCCGCCGGTGGCCCGGACGACAGCCCACCGGCTACACGATGCAACGAAAAAGAACGGGTGCTCCACAGAGGGGCACCTTTTGTTGTTGGAGCCGCTCTGCTGGCTGTCAGGCGTTCCTGCATCCATCGCTTGAGATCTGTCCCCTCTTGCAGGTTGATTGTCCACGATATGGCCTGATCTGTACGCGAGACACGCTTTATGAAGTGTAGCTCGGAAGCGAGTGATTCCCCAGGCACTTCTTGAGGCGATGTCGTCGCCGGAGGGCGTATGAGCACCTCTACCTATCAGGAAGGATTGACGATCGTCACGCGCATCGCCGACGGTGAAGTCGAGGCACTGCGGGTGTCGCTGCAGGCCATCGAAGATGACATCGAAGCAAATCCGTACATCCCGTTTCGTCAGTTTGAGACGATTCACTTCGCCCGGTGGGTCGTGTTTGATGCGTCAACGGATGCCCAGGGGCGCCCAACCCCCGCCCAACTGGTGTTCTCCACCAACGTGGACGAGCCGGTAGCTGCACACCTTGACGAGCTGTATGACAAAGGGCGTGACGGCTTGAACCACGTGTACCGGCATTGCGTCGGCTATCCGCCACCTGGCGAGCGCACCCGGGAGCACGTGGTCGCCTATCTGCGGCAGCACGAGATGGGGTATAACACGCTGTATGTGGGCACCCGTGGGCGGACGATGCGCCAGATTCATCGGGAGGGAGCGCTGCGCGATCGCCTGCAGGACTTCCTCGATGAACAACTGCAGACCGACCCGGCCTTTCGCGAGCAGGCGCCCGAGAACATTCGCCAAGCCCTTCAGGCGTTTGTGCGCGCGCAGCCGGACCTGGCCTGGGCATTGAAGGGAAGCACGTACCAACCACGCTGGTGGCCACGGCTCCGGGATGCCGCATTCGCTGGCGGGGTCGGGCTGGTCCTGGTGCTGCCTTTTGTGGTCGGTGGGTTAACCGGCTGGGGGGCAGGGGGCAGCGTATTTGGAGGATATCTGTTGGTGGCGCTGGCTGCAGCCGGCATCCTGCGCCGCAAGGAGCAACAGGATGAACAGTATCCGGCGGAAACGGACTTTGCCCACGTCCGCACACTGGCCCTTCGGGAAGACCGCATCGTGCAAAATCAGATGAGCAGCGTCACCAACGTGAAGCCCGGATGGTTTCGCGGGGCGCTCCTCGCTCTCGTGCTGCGGGTGATTGACCTCGCCGGGCGGTACCTCTACACCAAAGGGCAATTGGGCAGCATTCCCTCTATTCACTATGCCCGCTGGGTGCTGATCGACGGCGGTCGGCGGCTCGTATTCTTCAGCAACTTCGACGGGAGCTGGGAAAATTACCTTGGCGACTTTATCGATAAAGCTGCCACGGGGCTCACGGCGGTCTGGAGTAACACGTACGGCTTTCCGCGCACGCGCTGGCTCATTCGGGCGGGCGCCACCGACGAGCAGCGATTCAAGGCTTACGCCCGCAATAGCCAGGTGGTGACGAACGTGTGGTACAGCGCCTACAAGCGGCTGTCCGTGCAGAATATCAACAACAACTCGCATATCCGCCGCGGACTGTTCGGCCCGCAGACGGAGGACGAGACGGAAGCCTGGCTCCAACGATTATAAAAACGCTCCGATGGCTACGCTTGAACTTGATGACATTCAGGGCTTGGTGGCGCGCGGGTACGGTCAGCTCAGCGCAGCCTGCTACCTCATGCTGCAACTGGAGGACCCGCCCGCCGCCCGCACCTGGCTGCAGACGCTCGCGGAGCGCGTCACGCCCGGTAGCGAGCGGCCAGAGGAGGTAGCAACCCACGTGGCATTTACGGTAGACGGGCTGCGCAACATTGGGCTGGCGGAAGAAGACCTTGCGACCTTCTCGCGGGAGTTCTGGGAGGGGATGGCAACGCCCAACCGAGCGCAATTTCTTGGCGACGTCGGTGAAAGCGCGCCTGAACACTGGCAATGGGGCGGTCCGAACACACCGGTAGACCTCACCGTGCTGCTGTTTGCCCGCGATGAGCCCCGGCTGGAGACCGAGGTTGCCACACTCAAGGAAGAATGGACGGGCGTCTCTGAGGTTGTTCGGCTGGATACCTACGCGTTCGATTCCCCGCTCGAACACTTTGGATTTGCCGACGGCATCGCGCAGCCCATCATCGAGGGGCTAAGCCGCACCGGCCCACCCGAAAATACGCTGGCGCCGGGGGAGTTCATCCTCGGCTACCCGAACGCCTATGACAAGCTACCGCCGCGGCCACTGGTGCAGGCGTCTGAAGGGGCAGCGGCGCTCCCACTGACGAAGAACCAGGAGGGCGTTCACGGGCAGGAGCTGGGGCGCAACGGCACGTATCTCGTTTTTCGCGAACTGGAGCAGGACGTCCAAGGCTTCTGGACGTTTGTGAGTGAAGCCAGCGAGGCGCTTTACGGCACCGACGACCACGAGACGCGCGTCCGGGTAGCGGCGAAGATGGTGGGCCGCTGGCCCAGCGGGGCGCCGATCACGCTGGCCCCAGAGGCCGACAACCTTGCGAAGGCCACACGGGATAATTTCGGTTATCGCGATGGCGACATGGCCGGCCACGGCTGCCCGCTGGGGGCACACATCCGGCGCACCAACCCACGGGATGCACTGGAGGGAACGCGCGAGGAATCGGTCACGGTCTCCAATCGGCATCGTATCCTGCGGCGTGGCCGGCCGTTCGGGGCTCCGGTATCGCGCGCGCTCGATGTAGATGAGATCCTGGACGCCACCGCCGATCACGAGGCCGTTGGCCTGCACTTCATCGGCATCAACGCGGATATTGCGCGGCAATTTGAATTCATCCAGCACACCTGGATCATCAACCCTAAATTCGACGGGCTCTACAGCGACCCCGATCCCCTGATGGGCACCATCGATGGGCGGAACAGCACCTTTACCATGCAGGCCAAGCCTGTACGCAAGCGCATTACCGGCATGAAGCGGTTTGTGGAGGTGCGCGGCGGCGCCTACTTCTTCCTCCCGGGCCTGCGTGCGCTCAAATTTCTGGCAAACCTGGACGGCAACCCATGAAGCTTAGCTCGCTTGATTTCAGAACGGACGTGTTACCGTTTGTCGTCGCAACGGCCGGTGAGTTCGCCGCCCTGTATTTCTGGCTCTATTTTCTCGATCAGGGTCAGTTCCTCCTGGCCAATGCCATTTTGTGGGGCGGGTTTGCTGTGGAACGCACCGCGGTCTATCTCTGGATGCAGTACATCTATCGCGAAGCGGAGGGCCGCGCCGTCGACCGCTCGTTCTTCTCCGTCTTTGCCGCGCTCTTTTTGATTACCCTCACCGAAGTGCTTATCTGGATCCTGTGGTTGGCCTTGGCGGATGGACAGATCGCCTGGCTCAACCTCGGTTTTGTCGAGAACACGATGTTGGCAGGGGGGGTGCTCATGGTGCTCATGCTGATAGAACACAGCGTAGAGATGGCCGGATTGCGGCAGCGCAGTCCGCTCGCATACATGACCGACGCCAACACCATCTTCTTTACCTTGATGGAAGTGCTTGGCGCCGTAGGCTGGCTCTACCTGGTGCGTACCGATCGACCGGTGCTGGGGGCCCTCTGTCTACTCGTAGGACTCTCCATTGAGCACATCCTGCAGGGCAGCGAGCTGCGGCCGGAAGAAGAACCCGGCGCGGAGGTGGCCCCGCACGCGCTCCCCACCTAAATACGGGACCGCAGGCGGCACGGGGCGGGATGCATCCTGCCCTCATGCCACTGGGCTACGACGCCAGTGCACCAATAACGCACCATCCCCTTAGTTTTTATCGCGAGATGGCTGCAGTTCAGGCGCAAGGTTCGTGTTTACGAAGACACGGCTGGTAAAGACGTCGCCAATCAGGTAAGTAACCCTCTCAGGCGCAGGGTCCCCGAGCCTACCACCCACCGATACCGCCCCGGTGACCCGGCAGCTCGGGGTTCGCTGCCTGCCCCTTCATAGACCCGCGCGGGCCATGTCCATCACAGAAGCGCTGCTGTTGCTCACTACGGCCCTCGGGCTCTCGTTCGGTATTGAACGTGTGCTGGAAGCGGTAAATGGACTGATCAAGCGTGTTGGCCTGCGCTCAGCGTCCGCCGGTAAGGTGCGGGTGATGGAGCACAGCGTTAGGGAGCAACTTCTGGATGCGGTTGACGCTGTCATTGAGCGAACATCGGCGCGGCTTGCAGAGGCTGGGGCGGCCCCCGACGAGGCGGAGGCACCCCCGGACGCGGCGCCAGACGAGGATGCCGCCCGAGACCACGCGCGGACGGTAGCGCGCGATCTTCGGAGCCGTCTGGATGCCATCGATCCGGCATCGCTCTCTGTGGCTCATGCCCGCCGTCACGCCGCGCTGCTCGCGGATGTTGACGCGTTGGCCGAAGGCCGTCCTGCCCGCCTGCACGAGGCAAAAGAAGCGTACCCACCGATCACGGTCCTGGTGGAGCCAGCCCGCCCACGCAACGCTGAAAAGACGGCGCAGGCCTTCTGGCTGCAGACAATCGGCACCTTCGGGGGCATCGTGGTGTGCTTCGTAGCCAACTTCGGCCTGTTCGATGCGCTGGGCGTGTTTGAGGGCGTCCGGCCGGCAATTGACTACACCCTCACCGGGGTGCTCATCGGTTCGGGCTCGCAACCCATCCATGTGCTCATCAAGTTTCTGGATCAGCGCGGCCTCGTGGACCTGCAGGCGGCGGCCCTGCCTCAGAAACCCGATGCCCCGGCGAAGGACGAAGCCCCATCGGCTGCGGCTGCAGAGCCGAAGGCCCGCCTGCGTGTGCCGTACAGTGGGGGGGTAGATCCGGAGCTCGTAGCCCACCGCCAACCCGCCCGTGACGCGCCGCCAGACGTCGTCGTCTTTCATCATACAGCGATGCACAGCGACACGACCTTCGACGACGTGGTGCGGGTCATCCAAGACCAGCGGGGCTGGGCCACGGCGTACCACTGCGTGATCTTGGCCGACGGCAGCATCCATCCCTTCTGCCGGTGGGACTACGTTGGCAACCATGCCCGGGGCGCCAACTTTCGGTCTATCGGGATCGCGTTGAATGGCAACTTCGAGACGAACGCCGCCACCCCGGGCGCCAACGACCGTGGCCAGTTTGGCCGGCGCACCCCGTCGGATGCCCAACTCGAAAGCGCGGCGCGGGTCACCGCTCTGTGGTGCCACCTGTACGACATCCCGCTGGATTTCCCGGCGGATGGGGTGGCGCCGGGTATCCTGCCGCACAATCAGGTGCGGCCCACGGCATGCCCGGGGTCCAACTTCCCGTTTGCACGCTTTGAGCAGCAGGTGCGCACCGTTCACACCCGATGGGCATCCGACGATGCAGCCCAGGCGGAGATTGCGCAATTCAAACAGAAAGCGCTCATTTATCCGGAGGCCACCTGATGGAGTTTGCATCGCTTGCTGATTTGCTCGTCCTGTATCTGCAGATTCTCCTGCTTGCGCTGCTGGTCGAGCGTGTGCTGGAAGTGCTGGTGAGCGCCTTCAAATATGGGGAGTGGACCCTGGCGCTGCACCGTTTCTGGAACCGGCAGGCGCAGCGCATCCAGCAACGATTTGAGATGCAAACGCGACGCAACGCCTTCACCCGTGCACTAAGCCTAACGTCCATTACGCGGCAGGTCCGCTCCTACACCCGCGCCGACGATGGACTGCATCGCGGCAATCTGGTGATTATTGATGGCAGGCTCGTTCGCCGCGTGCTGGTGACCATCGGTACGCGCACCGTGGGGACACTGCTCGGTATTGTGCTCTGCTGGGTCGGAGGGATCAACTTCGTCGAGCTCATCCGCGCCGTAGCGACCGAGGAGAGCTCGGCGGTAGCCACGCTACTGGCAGGGATACCGGCCTGGCTGCAGGTTACCATCAGCGGGGTGCTCATCGGTTTGGGCGCGGAGCCCGTCCATCGCATCATCCGCAACCTGGAGCGGCGCCGCGAGCAGCGGGTGCAGCGCCAGCGCCTCGAACAGGCCCAACTTGACGCTGCACCCACCGATTAACCCCATCCTGCGGCTATGAGCTACCTGATGCAGCATATCGAGACCCTCGTGCTGGTCGCCCTGGGCCTGATGATTGGCGTAGGATTCCTACGACAGTACAACCTGGTGCGGGGTCGAGGGCTTGTGGCCCTTGCTGCGAGCGCTGCTGCGCTCTTTGGATGGTCGCTGTTTCAGAACGTACGAAAACGACGCCTTCGAGAGGAAATCGCCAACAAGCGCGCCGACCTGGAACGGCAGGAGGAGGAGCTACAGGCGTTTCAGGAACGCTACGCACAGAGCAGGGCGCAACTGGAGGCCCAACAGCAAGCCCTCGCCGACCAGCGCCGGCTCTACCTGAAGCGCCTTGCAGAGATTGAAGCAGCCAACGAAGAGGAACTACGCGAGCGCCTCACGGCCATCGATCAGGCCTCGCCCAGCGAACTGGCTGATCGGTTGACCCGGTTTGCCACGGGCGAGGACACGCAATAGCTCTTTTCATATTGACAGCTCTTGATGCCATGCTTCATCCACTTCGGGTTCACCCTGCGCCTCTGGTGCTCGTGCTCTTCTGTTGCTGGGCCGGGAGCAGCCCGGTCTATGCTCAGGAAGAGCCGCAAGCCCCCACCATCACCTTCGTGGAGGAGACCGCTGCCGGGAACGTGCGGCTCGCGATTGACGGGGCGGCCTATACCGCCTTACCCGACTCCATCATTCGCCGTATCAACGAAAACATTGCCCGGCTGGAGCAGCGGGTACAGACGCAGGCCCAACAACTCGCAGCGCAAGATACCATGATGGCGGCGCTGGACCGCACCGTGGCGGCCTATCAAGAGACGTTTCGGCTGCAGGAAGGGCTCGTGGCGCGTACGACGGCACTGTACGAGGGCTACCGTGACCTCAGCGCCTTGTACGAACGCCATCATTCCGAGCCCCTGTTCAACATCAGCGGAGGGCTCGGGGCTATGCGTGCGGAAAATAACGACGTCATTCCCGGCGTGCTGGTGGGGCTATCGGTGCGTCGCCTTAGCCTGTGGGGGTTTGTGAACCAGCGGCAGACCGGGTTCATCATTGGCCTGAACCAGCCCATCGAGTTCGGGATTTTTCGGTGAGCAGGGCAGTGCCGCCGCCCTACGCCTCCGCATCGCTAAAATCACGATGCCCGAAGTAGTGCAATACGTAATGCACCTTTGAAGCCTTGCCTTTCCCAAAGCCCGGCAGTTTCTGTACACGCTTACGAATCGTATCGATGTCAGCCCCGTCGTTCCACATGTTGGCGGCGTTGCCCTCGTAGTTCGCTGCAATCATGCCCGCCACCTTTTGCGTGTTTTCAGCCATCTTGTTCGTGAAACGGTGGACGGCCGGCTGCTCGGCAAACAGCTCCTTGAACTCCTCCTCGTCGTGAGCCGCAATCTTGGCCATGTCCAGGTGCCCGAGGCGTTCCTTAAGGCGATGGGGACCGGTAAAGGCATACTCGGCCCGTACCCGCTGGTCGTACAGCAGCCCCAGCAAGGCGGCATTGGCATCCGCGCGGAGGTAGTCGTCTTCCTCCACGGTGCCGATGAGCGTCCCTTCTTCCTTGAAGCGGTCCATCATGCGGACGAGCCCGCCCGACATGTGGCTGTAATCGATATGCGTGACTTCAATGGCCATGTGTGTTGCAGCGGTTGATAGCGTATGCGATGAGCCTCCACAACATGGCTCTGCCGGGTGTAGCAGTCAAGCCAGGGCGGGGGCACTTACAAAGATGTTGGATTTGGATGCTCTACACACCGGGATCCGCCTCCCGAAGCCATTGGGCGGCATCTTTGGCGAAGTAGGTCAAGATGGCATCGGCGCCGGCGCGGCGGATCCCGATGAGCGCTTCCAGGGCGGTGGCCTCCAGGTCCAGCCAGCCCTTCTGCGCGGCGGCGTGTAGCATGGCGTATTCGCCGGAGACGTGGTAGGCCGCGACAGGTACGTCCGAGGCTGCCCGCACGCGGTGAATGACATCGAGGTAGGGGACAGCTGGCTTCACCATCACGAGGTCTGCCCCTTCCTCAAGGTCCAGCCGCAACTCGCGCAACGCTTCATCGCTGTTGGCGGGGTCCATCTGGTACGTTTTCTTGTCGGCTGGAATGCCCGCGCGTTTGCGGGGGGCGGAGTCGAGGGCATCGCGAAACGGTCCGTAGTAGGCTGAGGCGTATTTCGCGGTATACGACAGGATTGCCGTATCCGTGTGGCCGGTAGTGTCCAGCGCGTCCCGAATAGCGCCTACGCGTCCGTCCATCATGTCCGAGGGTGCGATGATGTCCGCGCCGCAGTCGGCATGCAGCACCGCGATCTGTTGCATGAGGGCTACGGTTTCATCGTTAAGGATCTGCCCGTCCGCTACCAGCCCGTCGTGCCCGTCGGAAGAGTACGGGTCGAGCGCGGTATCGGTGATCACGAGCAGCTCCGGCACAGCGTCCTTCACGGCCCGGATGGCGCGAGGGTAGAGGCCGTCAGGGTCCAGCGCGCCGGAGGCATCAGGCGTTTTGAGCGCGTCGTCGATGGCGGGGAAAAGAGCAATGCCAGGAACCCCAAGCTCAACCAGGGTGCGGGCTTCTTCTACGAGGGTTTCGATGGGCAAGCGCTGCTGCCCTGGCATAGACGCGATGGGCTCGGGCGCGCCGATGTCCTTCACAAAAAGGGGCGCGATGAGGTTGGCGGCCGAGAGGTGGGTCTCCCGGGCGATGCCACGCAGGCCAGGATGGCGGCGCAGGCGACGGGGGCGTTCGATAAGGGGGAGCGGTTCGGCGTCAGGCATCATCAGTAGGGGTACAGGTGGAAGACAAGTGCGGCGGATAGCATCGGGTGGCCCGTTAGACGGTGACCTGCCGCCGCCAGGTAGTGCCGTCCGGGGAGTCCATGACTTCGATGCCCATCTCATCAAGAATGTCACGGATTTCGTCGGCGCGGTCATAGTTGCCGTTCGCGCGCGCCTCGGCGCGTTCGTCGAGCAGCGCCTCTACTTGCTCAGCCAGCGGATCCGCATCGTCGGTCGCTGCACCGTCGGGCGCCGCTTCCGTTCGAATGAGGCCGAGCAGAGCGTTGATCTGGTCGAGCCACGCCTGTGCCGACCGGGCGGCCGCCCCTGAGAGGTCGGCGCCGACGCCTTGCAGCAGCTTTACCCCCTCAATGGTAGCAGCCAGCGCTTCCGGCGTGTTGAGGTCATTAAGCATGGCCTCCAGGGCGCGCTCGTACAGGGCCTCCAAGCGTTCCCCGACAACGTCGTCGCCTTCTGCATCGGCCTGAATCGCCTCATCCACAAGCCGGATCACAGTTTCGATGCGCTGGATGTGGCGGGCATTGTCGCGCAGTTTGTCGAACGTGAAGTTGAACGGTTTGCGGTACTGTCCGGAGAGCAACGTCATCCGCAGGGCGAGGGGCGCAACCCCACGGCCGCCTTCGGCTTCGGGCGCAATCAGCTCGCGGACGGTGAGGAAGTTGCCCTTACTCTTCGACATCTTCTCGCCCTCCACCTGCAGAAAGCGCGTATGCACCCAGTGCCTGGCGAAGGGCTCCCCGGTGAGGCTTTCCGCCTGGGCTATCTCGCATTCGTGGTGGGGGAAGATCAGGTCCTCGCCGCCCGCGTGCAGGTCAATCTGATCACCCAGGTATTCCGTGGCCATCACCGAGCACTCAATGTGCCACCCGGGGAAGCCCCAACCCCAGGGGCTGTGCCATTGCATCAGGTGCTTCGCATCCTTCTTCCAGAGCGCAAAGTCGCGCGGGTCGCGCTTTTCGGGATCCTGCACCGTATTCCGGGTGTGCCCCGCGGCACCCTCGACAAGGGCTTCGGCCTTGTTGCCAGACAGCTTGCCATACTCGGGGAATTTCTCCACAGAGAAGTAGATTCCCTTTGCGGTTTCGTAGGCGATTCCTTTCTTCTGTAGCTCTTCGACAGCGCGAATTTGCTGTTGCATGTGCTCGGTCGCGCGCGGACGCACATCCGGCTCGACCAAATTGAGCGCCTGCCAGTCGTTGATCAGCGCCTCCGAGAAGTACCGCGCAAGGTCCCACACGTTAGCAAACCGGTGGCCTTCCTTGCGCAGGGCCTTCGCCATCTTGTCCTCGCCACCGGCGTCGGCGACGTCATCCTCGGTGAGGTGGCCGACGTCGGTGATGTTGCTGACAAACGTGACGTCCCACCCGACGGCCTGCGCTGTGCGCGCAATCAGGTCCGCGGTGATGAATGAGCGGAAGTTGCCGATGTGGGCGTAGCTGTAGACGGTGGGGCCGCACGCGTAGAACCGCAGGTGCTGCGGCGAGGCGGGCTCGACGGGGTCCGTCTGGCCGGTGAGGGTGTTATAGAGGCGAAAGGGAGGGGTGGGCATGCCAGTTGCGGGCTGAGTGATTTCCGTGCAGCGGCCCTATACGGCAGGGCTCGGGATGCGTTGCCTCGGGGTGGGTATATGGGGTAAGCTGTCACCGTTCGCGCCAAGGCATCCTGCGGCGTCGCTAATCAGGGCGCAACACCTGCATCGGCCCCCAGTAGCCCCAGGCCAATGTTAGCGCGCGCAGGGCCATCAGCGTGGTAAGGCCCCACCATACGCCCGGCAGGCCCCAGCCCAGGGGCACCACTGCGAGCAACACCGCGGCCGCGCCGCCGGCCGAGAGCAGCATCGTGAGGGCCAGGTACCGGAACGCCTCCGCCCCCATCATAATCCCATCGCCCACAAACACCAGGGCGTTTAGCGGCTGCAGCAGTGCCACAAAGGGAAAGACCGCCAGCACGGCTACAATCACGGCCTCATCCGATGTGAAGGCATACGGCAGGAACGGCGCCAGTCCCGCAAATCCGACAAGCAGGATAACCCCTGTACCGAGGCCCCACGCAAGCGTCCGGTTGGCGACGGCGCGAGCGCTGCGGCGGGAGTGGGCGCCCAGGTACTTCGAGACCAGGGCCTGCGCCGCAATGGCCAGCGCATCCACGACCAGCGCCAAGAACAACCACAACTGCGCGGCAATCTGATGCGCTGCCACCTCCACAATCCCGACGCGCGCGGCCACCGCCGTAGCCAGCGTCATCGTGCCCACCAGCGCAATGCTCCGCACGCTAAGGTCCCAGCCCACGCGGATCAGGGGGACGAGCGTCCGCAACGGCGGGACGTATAGCCGGCCAATACCCAGCCGCGTCCGCCGCGGACCCAGCAGCAGCCACAGAAACCAGAGCGCGCCGACCCACTGCGCCGTCACCGTCGCCACGGCAGCGCCGGCCAGCCCCCAGCCGAGGCCAAAGATCAGCAGGGGGTCGAGCACCAGGTTGACGAGGTTGAGTCCCAGGCTCACCAGCAGGGGGGTGCGCGTGTCCTGAAACCCGCGAAAGATGCCGTGCCCGGCCATCATCAAGAGCACAGCGGGGCCCGCAAAGGCCCGGATGCGGAGGTACGTCAGCGTCGGGTCGCGCAGGGCCCCGGTAGCGCCCATCACGGTGGCAATGGGCTGGGCCAGCACCTGCAGCAGCACCAGCGCACCAACGCCCACGAGGGCGGCCAGGGTGAGGGCTTGCAGGGCAACAGCCGCGGCCCGCGTGCGGTCGCCCCGGCCCACCGCCCGCCCCACCATCGGGGTGGTGCCATAGGCCAGGAAGTTGAAGATGATAAACGCAAAGGCAAAGATCGACGCGTTGATGCCCAGAGCGGCCAGTGGTACGGACCCGAGCTGCCCGACGAAGGCGGTATCCACAAGCGACACCAGTGGGTCAGCGGCCAGCGCGCCGAGGGCTGGAAGGGCCAGTGCCAGAATGCGCCGGTCGTGGCGACGCTTCAGATGTATGGAGGAGGCAGGAGACGGAGCAGCCATGCGGCCGGGGCAATCACGAAAAAATGAGACGCCATGGGCGAGGGCGCCACAAAAAACGCCCCTTCCCGATAGAGAAGAGGCGCTGTGCACAGGCGTGCAACAAGAGGGGCACGGCGTTTATCGCTCCTCAATCGGCTGGTAGGAACGCTCCGCAGCGCCCTGATAAACCTGGCGCGGGCGGTAAATGCGGGTGGAGGGATCGTTGCGCATCTCCTTCCACTGGGCAATCCAACCCGGCAGGCGGCCCATCGCAAACATCACCGTGTACATGTCGGTGGGGATGCCCATGGCACGGTACAGAATACCGCTGTAAAAGTCGACGTTCGGGTAGAGGCGTCGCTCGGCGAAGTAGTCCTCCTCAAGCGCGGTCTCCTCCAGGGTCTTCGCGATCTCAAGCAGAGGGTCATCCACGCCAAGCTTCTCCAGCACGCGATCGGCCGTTGACTTGATGATCCGTGCACGGGGGTCAAAATTCTTGTAGACCCGGTGGCCAAAGCCCATCAGGCGGAAGGGGTCGTCTTTGTCCTTCGCCTTGTCGATGTACTTCTGTGCGTCTCCGCCATCTCTCTGAATGGCCTCCAGCATGCGGATCACCTCTTGGTTAGCACCGCCGTGCAGCGGGCCGGAGAGGGCATTGATGCCCGCGGAGATGGAGGCAAAAAGGTTCGCGCCGCTGCTGCCTACCATGCGCACCGTTGAGGCGCTGCAGTTCTGTTCGTGGTCGGCATGCAGAATCAACAGCATCTCCAGGGCTTCCTCTACCTCTTTCGGCACGTCGTAATCTTCCGACGGGACGGCAAACATCATGTGGAGGAAGTCGGCCGTATAGCTGTTGCTGTTTTTCGGGTAGATGTAGGCCTGGCCAATGGACCGCTTGTAGGAAAATGCAGCGATGGTCTTGAGTTTGGCCAGCAGGCGGATGATGTTCAGGTCCACCACTTCCTCATCTTCGGCATGCGGATAGTATGCCGAGAGCGTCGATACCATGGCTGACAGCACGCTCATCGGATGGGCGGTAGCCGGATAGCCCTCGAAGAACTTCTTCATGTCCTCGTGGAGGAGGCTGTGGTAAGTCAGCCGGTGCTTAAACTCGTCAAGCTCGCTGCTTGTCGGCAGTTCTCCATACACCAGCAGGTAGCACACCTCTACGAACGAGGCATTTTGCGCCAAGTCTTCGATGGGGTAGCCACGGTGACGCAAAACGCCATTCTCACCGTCGATGTATGTGATGCTACTTTCACACGAGCCAGTGTTGCCATAGCCGGGGTCCAGCGTGATGGTGCCCGTCTCCTTGCGGAGCGCGGTCACGTCAAGCCCCGTCTCGTCCTCTGTCCCTTTTACAATGGGGAGTTCAATCGTTTGGCCATCCAGCGTGAGGGTCGCGTGCTGCATAGAGGTCAGTCGGTAAGATGGAAAGGGGGGCGGTAAGGCTGTCGCAGAGAATGCGCTGCGCAAGCAATCGTGTTTGATGGTGCCCGGGCTTAAGAAACGACCCAGGTCCTTGAACCGTGGCAAAAAGCGCTACCGGCCAGTGTCGCGCATGCGCCCGTCGCCCGGGAGCGTACCAGTCAGTAACATTTTACCACAGCGTGTAATCAATGGTTTGAGTCCATGTTTCTGTGGGAAACGTTCTTAACCGCACCTGCACTGATCCATCTGCGCACGGGCTGCAACCGACCGGCAACACAATAGGTACGAAAATTGTCGCGGTATCAGGTTGATCGTTCCCCTGGCAGCACACGACCGCCTTCTCATCATTAACGCGTTGCTCCTGTGAGCCGTCCCAACCAGCGCACTGTCCACTCTCCGGCACCGCCTCTGTACGGTGATGCTGGCGATACCGGCGCTACCATGGAAGACGGTGCCCAATCGATCGTAGGCACATGGATCGACCCGCTGCTCGATCCGGAAATGCGGAAAGACCGGGATTTGCTGCGTCGGGCACGCCTCCTGGTGGCCTCGTCCGTAGGGTTTGCTCTGGTGTGCCTCTTTTTTGCCGCCCAAATGGCACTGGCCGGGCGGTATCCCACGTCCAGCGTTCTGGCGCTGGTGGGGGGGATGGGGCTGGCCTTGCTCAACATTCCCCTCATGCGATGGCTGCGCAGCACCGTCATTCCGGGCACCCTGCTTTGCCTCGAGTCCACGTTGCTGATCGCCTATCAGGCCTTTAACGACACGGGCCTGATGGACCCTACGCTGCTCTGGAACCTGCTATTGCCATGGCTCGCTGCATTTCTCATTGGGCCCCTCTACGGTTTCGTGTTTGCTGGTATTGTGGTGGCCATGACGGTAGGCTTTTTTATGCTTCAGGTGAGCGGCTACCCCTTTCCTATGTATTCCACCCAAGAGGAGGTCTGGGTCTTCTACATGTGGTGCATGTCCGGAATCGCTCTCTTCATCGGGACGATCGGGTGGATCTATGAAGGGCAGACCCTGCGTGACCTCCGGGAAACGAATGACCATCTCCGAGAGACACGGGACGCCCTTCGCGCTTCCAACCAGCGGACCATCGATATACTGGAGAGCATCACGAATGGCTTCTTTGCCATCGATGATGACGACCGGTTCTACTACATCAACCGGCAGGCTGAGCGGCTCCTGAGCGCTTTTCGGTCGGAACTCCTCCAGTCCCATATCCACCAGTACTTCGCGTCGGAAGACGGGCAGGTCCTCCTGGATCATATTGCGCTGGCCCAGGATCAGCAGCAGCCGCAACTGTGCGAGGTCTTTTTCAACGAAATAGAGCGCTGGTTTGAGTTTCATGTGTACCCGTTCGCATCCGGGACGTCCGTATTCTTCAGCGACATTACCTCCCGCAAGACGTATGAGCAGCAGCTCGTGGTGGCCCGCGAAAAAGCGGAGGAAGTGGCGCAGGTGAAAAGCCAGCTCCTGACGAATATGAGCCACGAGATCCGCACGCCGCTGACGGCTATCCTTGGGTTCGCCCAGATCCTCGGTGAGGAGACGGAGGGCGCGCACCAGGAGTTTGGCCAGTTAATAGAGGAGAACGGGAAGCGGCTGCTGGCGACCCTTAACTCCGTGCTCGACCTGGCTCAGCTGGAGGACCCTGCCGGGAATGTGACCATGGAGCCCGTAAACATGAAGGCTGAGGTGCAGGATGCGCTGACGCTTTTTAAGACCAAGGCTAAAGATCGGGGCCTGGACTTGCAGACGGATCTTCCACCGGAGAACGTTGAGGTGATAGCTCGGGCCAACAGTAACTACGTCAATCGCATCCTGGTGAATCTGGTAGGCAACGCGCTCAAGTTTACAGAGGAAGGAGGGATCACGATTGGCTTGCAGTGCGAGGAGGCGTGGGTTACCCTGTACGTGGCAGATACGGGGCAGGGCATTGCCACGGAGTTCATGCCCCATATCTTCGATGAGTTTCGACAGGAATCCACCGGGCTCAGCCGGTCGCATGAAGGCAATGGCCTGGGGTTGGCCATCACGCGGCGGCTGGTTGAGCAGATGAAGGGTAGCATTGACGTGCAGAGCACGAAAGGCGAAGGGACCACGTTTACTATTCGCCTACCTGTAGCGCAGTCGGTGCCTGCTGCTGCCGAAGCGTAGCGCTATCTCGCTCCCTGGCGCCCCCCATAAAGCATAAGGCCAGCCGGAGAGTCGCTTCCTTCCCATAGCGGGGCCGCAGACGCCGTGGGTCTATCGATGCGTTGCGCGTAGTGCCAGACGCGCAGCTATACCATCACCTGCTCAATCCCGGCGGGTCTGCTGCTCATGCTCCCACCAGATGAACATCCCTTCTTCCGAGGATCCGAACGGGCAGTTGGCCGCCTGATAGGCATGCCAGAGCATCCGGCGAAGGGCATGGCCCAGGCCGCGGTCGCTACCCGAGACCTGTAGCACTTGGCGCTGCACCCGTTCGCTGGCGGAAGAAGGACGTGGAGAAGCAGACGTAGGCATGGCGCGATGACGACGTAGAAAGATTCCGGGATTACTGCACATGGGGCAAACCCCGTTCCGAGGCGGCACTTAGCATCCCCTTATCTTCTATAGTATTACGCGCAATGCCGTACGGTCGGCGGCCATCGAAGCTATTGTACGCTTCCACGACCTGCGCCAAAGTGCGCCAAAAGAGTAGGTCGTACTCCGTATACTGGCGACAGGCAATACTTTCCTACCACCTGAAAGAAATAATTTCCGGTACTTTTGGATTAGTCGACGTATTTTCGTATCCTCCTAAGTAGTGATTGGAAATCCTCTAACCAAATCCGCACGCACGCAATGGCCAGCGATACAAAAATGAAGGGGGGCGAAAACTTCGATCTGAAGGATATCCTCAATCAGGGCAAGCAGCTTGGCTTTGAACAGCGTATCGGATATTTCTCCGGGTGGATGGACGGGTTGATTGAGCGAGGCGAAGCCCTCTACAAGCGCGAGGTCTGCTCAACAGCCGGGCGCGAGGTGACGGTCTATGATCGCTATGCAGACGAGAAGCGCCCGATGCTGATGTTTGGGTCGAACAATTACCTGGGGCTCACAGGCCATCCGTACGTGCAGGAGAAGGTCCACCAGGCCGTGCGCGATTTTGGCGCTGGGGTAGGCGGCCCGCCCTTGCTCAATGGCTACACGTCCCTGCATCGGGAGGTGGAAGAGCGCCTGTCGGCCTTCAAGAAAAAGGAGGACACGGTCATCTTCCAAAGCGGCTATGGCTCCAATGTGGGGATCCTGGGGGCGCTGGCTTCTGAAAATGACATCATCCTTTACGACGCTTATAGCCACGCCTCCGTCCACGATGGCCTGCGCATGAGCCGGGCGGCCGCCACGAAGTTTGCGCATAACGACACGGCGATGCTGGAGGACCTGCTGCAGGCCTCCGCCGACGGCGCGGGCGACACGTTTGTAGCAGTGGAGGGCGTCTATTCGATGGATGGGGACGTGGCTCCGCTCGACGAAATGACAGCGCTCTGCGATCAGTACGGCGCCATCCTCATCTTGGACGACGCGCACGGCACGGGCGTCATGGGCGCGACCGGGCGCGGCACGCCGCAGCACTTCGGGGTGGCGGAAGACGTGGATGTGGTGATGGGAACGTTCAGCAAAACCTTTGGCGTGGTCGGGGCCGCTGTGTCTACCACGCAGCCTATTGCCAGCTACCTGCGGTTTTTCGCGCGCTCCTACATGTTCTCCTCATCCGTCCCGCCGGCCGTCCTGGCGGTGGTGCTGGCGGGCCTGGATATCCTCGAAAACGAACCTGAGCTGCACCAGCGCCTGCGGGACAACATCGACTACACCGTGGATCAGCTCCGCCCGCTGGGGTTTGATGTGCACCCGACCTCTGCCGTGATCCCGCTGTCTGTACCCCGGTCGATGAACATCCGGGATGCCGCGTTCACATTCCACAAGATGGGCATCTTCATCAACTCGATTGAGTACCCGGCGGTACCGGTGGATCAGCAGCGCTTCCGCATCAGCCTGATGGCCACGCACACGAAAGAAGACATCGACCGACTCGTCGCGTGTGTGGAGGAGGTGTGGGCCATGCATGCCGGGGAAGCAGATCAACTGCCGATGGCGTCTGCGCAGTCCACGGAGATCGCCGCGTAAGTGCCAGCCTCGTGGGATGTAGTTGAACAAAAAAGCCCGAGACCGCGAGGCCTCGGGCTTTCCCACTTACACCTTGGTGCTCCCACACCAATGGTCATGTGCCACACCCTTAGTATTGGCAGGCGGCCGGATTCCTTAAATCGGAAGCCGAAAAAAGTTTGCGTCGTCTCTAAGCGTCGCCTCCAGGCGTCGTCCAGCACAGCCGTATCGAATCCGCCACCTAACGTTGAGGCGAGGGACCTGCCGGTGGGCGGCACTATCCCCACCGGGTGCAGACACGGCGAATTACAGGGGGCTGAAAAATAGCTCACACATACAGAAAGGCCCGGTATACCCACCACAGATACCGGGCCTTTTCCATAGGTACAATGGCATCGGGAATACCGATGCTGCAGTGCGTGTATGGAGACCCACACTGCACTTGCAAAACGAGGGGATAAGGCTGATTATTATAGCCGCGCCCCAGAAAAAGGTGGATGTTACAACTGTGAACGCGTCTTTACACAGAACGGCGCAGCGGGGGCCTCGTAAAGGTGCAGGGCGCATCGGTCGGGTTTGTACACAAAAGATTACGTGAGGTGCATGGGACGGAAAGGACTGGTTCTTTCAGGTGGCGCGGGCACGCGGTTGTATCCGCTCACGCGCGGGATTAGCAAGCAGTTGCTGCCGGTGTACGACAAGCCAATGATTTACTACCCGCTTTCGGTGATGA
>LFFM01000439.1_pt1 | contig 28906 bp, 17 predicted proteins | sample 643131 | NCBI WGS metagenome assembly LFFM01 (sample SAMN03777445, study PRJNA286221) | soda lake metagenome | biome: soda lake; feature: Kulunda steppe; material: water; isolation source: sample Tc-Br brine of Tanatar trona crystallizer | place: Russia: Kulunda steppe | collected 2011-07
CGTGGGTGTCGGTGTCGACGCACGAGCCCTTCTCGTGGTAGCCCGCTTCGAGGTCGCGTTCGTACACGTCTTCGAGCATGTAGTCGCCATCTGCCTCGCCGGGATGGCAAGCCGTGGTGCCCCGTTCTTGGAGCACGCGCTCGCAGCCGTGTCGGAGCCAGCCCGACAAGGTGAACGGTGAGATCTGGCCCCCGATCTGGTTCATCGGATCGTCGGCCTCGTATCGGTCCGCCGAGGCGTGATGGCGGTCGGTGACGATGCCGTCGCCCGGCGCGAGGAGGTCAATTTCGAGGCCGACATAGAGGTCCGGGAAGGTGGTGTTGTTGGGGGTGTGTGAGAGGTTGAACTCACAGTTGAGGTGGTCTGTGATGAACTGGGGGGTGGTGTTGTTCGTCATCAGCACCCACCACCCTCTGTGTCTGCGTACGTCTCAGCGGAATTCGCATCCGTGTCAGTGTTTGTTGGAGGGTCGTTGGCGTCATCCGTAGCGGACGTCTCTACGTCGGCGTCAGCATCAACGTCAGTGTCAGCGGGGGTTGGAGCGTCACTGCCAGCAGGACCAGTGGTGGCGGTGGGAGGGCCGTTCGGGTCGTCTGCAGCGTCAGCGTTTTTATTTGCGTGGTTGAAGTCTTCACTTCGGGAGTCGCCATCCGAGTTTGGAGGGTTCTCGGTGGCTGTGTGTTCGTCTTCTGCGTTCGTCTCGCGAGTACCGCCTATGGGGGCACTGTGGGGGACGTTCTCGCTCGCACGCTTCAGTAGGGCGTCACCGTAGACCCATGAGACTTCGTCAGTCGTCGGAGCTGTGGGGGAGTCAGTCGACGACTCTGTTGGGGGACTAGTCGGCAGCTCTGTGGGGGCAATGCGGGCAGTCGTCGAGTCCATCGGCGAGACTGCTCGCACCGACGGATTCAGGAGGACTGGCCAGGAGGAATCTGTGGCCGGGTCGACACAGCGGCCAACGTGGCCATCCACCAGGAGATCGCGCACCCCTAGTGTGAAGTACGTCGGTAGGTCGTGTTCGTTTTCGCCACAGCTTATGTAGGCGAGGTTGTAGGTCGGTCGACCTGCCGGACGGTAGGCAAACACCGTCACCGGTGCGCCGTCCGGCAGTTTGGTGCCGCAGACCTGACACGCCGCGGCCCCCTCCCCGAGCGCAGCTTTATTTAGTTGATTTATGTCTTCAATTAACTGATTAGCAGTACCTTGATGTTCGTTGGATTTCTTTTGTTCCATTGGGTTCTCCTGTTTCATAGGAAGCCCAGCCTGCGTGCACCACCACGCGGGCATTCTACTGCATATGCCCATTTGGCGCGCTTCCTACCCAATGCATTAATCTGCATTGGTAAATATCTTCCCATTGCAGCTATATGCAATGGTTGGAGAAGATTAAGTGTGATATGCATCAATCTGCATTGGATAGTTAATGCCGAAGGACCGGGACGAAGATACAGGAAAGTACACAGAAACATATCCTCAAGAGAGTTTTATATCCGCTATAGATTCCCTTGATGGAGCAGGATCTACACAGGAGATAGCTGATGAAGTTGGGTGTGCTTACCGGACAGCTCATGCTAAGCTGTCCGAATTAGAGAAAAATAATGAAATCAGTTCAAGAAAAGTAGGAAACTCGAAATTATGGATGGTTCGTCCGTCTAATTAGACAAACTTGTTCACTTTTATAGTCGATTATTACTAGTATTAGAATCAAATTCACGGGAGTCGACTTTGAGAGAAATCTCGACTGCTTGGAAGATACGGTGATAGGTTGTCTGTGAAAGGAGATCCTATTGGTGGAAACTCAGTGTGCATCTCAGTTCTTCAAATCGATTTTATACCGTTTGACTATCATATAATCAGACCATGTCTAACAGATATCTACCGAAAAGAGCTGTTTCCGATGTGAACGGAACGATATGAGTAATATCGCTGCGTTTAGAAGAATATCATTGGTAGTTGGTTAGTCTCTGGGAAAGGATTATGGGACCGCTACTAGCAGTTATTACAAACGAATGATCTGCATCTATCGGGCGAAGCAACCTGCTGTCCTCACAGACAAAGTACTGCCGCTACTGGTTAGTGATGGGGAATTGACAAAAAATGATATCGATGAACTGTTTGATAAGGCTGGGATCGAAAGTTATAGTCAGCACCACATCAACTTAGGGTATCTCATCCGCTTGTTTGAAGAAGGTGATGAAGTGTTTCTTTTATCATCAAGGGGAACCGATGGTGTCCGGATACAAAAGGGAGTCTGCCTATTTGACTTCCTGAGTCGTATTCCCCACTTTGCACGTTGGCTGGAACTAACTCATTTGGAGCAGCGAGATGTCGAGCCCGGTGATGTCCTCATTGCTGAAGAACGCAATAGTGACATGAGACTGGAGCGGCCCAATCTATTCGAAACATGGGATAGTCAAATTAGTGAACGGCTTGAATCGCAAACAATCGAGGAGTTAGTCGCTAACCACAGCGATCAGCCAGTCTACGTGTGGGATAAGTATCTATTCTATCAAAATGTAGACGTCCTCCCCTTACGGTCAGCAATCCTCTGCACTATTGGAGCAGCGGCCGCACAAGGTGCAGCCATCACGGCACAAGAGATGGCAAAATTATATGAAGTCGAACATGACGACGTGAAATCTATCGTTCACGATGTACTCATGCCTATCGGCTGTCCACTAACTACGGTTGATAATGCATATACTTTGGACCAAGATCTTCGGTTCACTATGTCCCAGCCGTACGTGGCGGGTGAAACCTTGCAGGCAGTCATCAACGACAGGTTCACCTTTGAGGGTGAAAATGTTGCAACCGAATTAGCGACAGCGATCGAACAACACAGCCACCCATTCACCTATCCTGGGATTGACTCTGTGAACTTTGATATTGAGGTGGTTTCTGATATAGAGACCCAACCTATCTATCAGTTCGGTGATGGTGCTATCGGTGAGTCCGCAATTTACGCACTACAAGCACAAACACAGCAAAAGACACGAGTCACTGTTCCAGTCGGGCTTCCTGACCAAAATAAGTCCTTGTTGACTTCTATTCGTGAAACATTAGAAACTGTTGAGGAAGGGAGTGCTGACAGTACCGATGATCGACTGCAACGACATTTACGATCTCGGTATGAATTTCTTGGAGCACTACCGATGCTGAAGCCACCATCATATGAGTCGCTCACACCATTGGCTAACCGCTTCCTCGATACATCTCCATCTGATCGGAGAAACTTCTTACAGTCGATTGAGTTCATGTGTAACCCATTGCTTCAGTCAACGCTTGTTTTAGTGGATATGGTCGATGTCGCTCAACGTAGCGATCAATGGATAACATCAATTAGAGGCTCAGATATCCAGTTTGGACAACTATTGACCAAGGTGTTAAACCAACAAGGATATGAACTAGTTACAAACCAAGACTATAGTCAACGCGGCACCGCAATAATCGAATTTGCAATGGAACTACGCATGATCGAGGTAGACTCCAGAACGCACAACCTTGCACTCCAGAACCAATTTGGGAAAAATTTGCGGAGCGGTGAGCTCGGCATCTTTTCATATTATAATGATGTTGAAGATGTTGTGAGGGATTCCTTACGGGAGGTGGTCGAAGCATGACGACACCGATTAGATTTTATCTGCCGACCGATCTGCTGTGGAACAACTCAGACCCTGGCGAAGCAGAGCGATATCCAACTATCTTGAGCCGTATTGGACCAGATGACACTGTCGATACGCTCCGCGATCTTGCAAATCGTTACCACATTCGAGGTGACGATGGAACTAAGCAACCCGTAGTTCCGTCCCGTTCGACGAAGCCGCTTAACAATATGTACGGTGTCGAGCTAATCGAGGACGAGAAGTCTGGGATCGATGTGAAGTTGGGTGGACTCTGTCTTTTTGATCGTACAGAGGACAGGAAGTACCGATTATCTGAGGAGGGGCTAAAACTCCGATCGTTATATCTCGATGATGATCCAGCATGGCGTCAGTGGTTAGCGCAACTACTGGGTCGGTATTTCATCCGGCTCCGGTCCTTCCTTTATTATATGGGGTCCACCGGTTGCTGGTTGACGTATGATGGACCGAATATGTTTCGGGGCGATGAAGCATTAGCAACTGATGAGTGGGAGTACACCTACGCATGGAGCGGATTCAGTTATAACGGGGCGTGGACAATTGCAGGCCTCGTTGACGTACTGGGCGATGATCTCCCTGCAGACATTTTGCGGGAGATCGAGCAACTCTATGACTTAGAGTATGCTATTGTTGCCTCGGAATTTTCTACGTTCACTGATGCGCTCGACGACATCGAAATCATCAAACAGCGACTCAAAGACCTAGAAGAGTCTGATACCCCGTCTCCCGAAACAGCACGATATATTTGTGAAGAAGTAAATTCATTGCTGGATGAGTATCCTGAATCACCGGAAGCTGAAATCCGTGTTGCGCGTGTTCCGAATCTTTTGTTGGAGGCGAATAAAGATCCAATTATCGGGCCATTTCTTTGGGAAAAAATTGAACAGCAGGCAGACATCTCCCGCGACGACGAGTTAGATATGCGTTTCACTTCGATGCGGAATCAAGAACCACTCAGTGGAAATATAACGAAGGTTCTTCATTATGCATTTCGATATCTGTACGATCGTGGTGTATTAGTCGATATTGAAGAGAATCATGAAGATCAAAAATATGGGTTGATTGTTGATGATGTGCAGACAGGAGCTGTGCTACCCGAAGTTGCGGATGACTTAATCGATGTAGAGTTTGGAACTGGTGGCACAAACCTATTAGCGACTATCCATGAGGCGTATCTTGAGGATAGAGAGGCATCTGGATTCGTGACCTGGAATGATGTCCGTCAGAAGGTTTGTCAAAGTAGAGATATTTCAGAGGTGGAATTCAAGCAGGAAGTAAGGGAATTGATGAGCAGAGGGCAAATGACAGTGGTTGATACACAACGCGGCTTACGACTCGATCCAGATGGACCGCCAGGATATGAAGAGTTTCCACATGTAAATCTCCAACTACAAATTACCAATGATTAAATCCTTATGGGTGCAGTGTTTCAATCTAAGGTATCCACATGCCAGGAACTCCGTTTAGTCGTCGAGGAACGTCTGAATATCCGGTCTCATCTCCGTTCATTGGACAGACACATATTTACAACCATCTGCGGGAGTTCCTTAGCGAAGATCATAACGCACCAATCGGGAATTTTATTGTTTACGGGGACTGGGGAACAGGCAAATCTCGGGTCGGCCACCAACTAATAGCGGAGGGTACAGATGGGGAACACGGCTGGCTAGTGCAGGATGGGAGTGGCAATTACGCTGAGAAACATATATTTGAAGAACTAGAGAAGGGCATCTTGCCACTCTGGGTTCGGCTCTCAGAGTTCGAAGATAACCTCACTACACGAAACGCCGCAGCGAAAGCAGTGAATGCTGCATTGGAGAGTGTGGCAGAGGCTGACAGCGATTTATATGCAGATATTGCTGAGCGATTCGAGAGCGCTGGTGGCTCTCTTTTTGATCTCGAAGATATTGCTGCAAACCCCGGTCAGCCGACTGAGCTTCTAGAAAGGTATCTGGATGTCATCGTTGGTGACAGTGAAATTGATCGTCTCCTCGTTATTATCGATGAGGTCGAAGAAGCAGGATCAATCGGCGACCAAGCTCCCGACAGCGAGCAAACGACGGGAACTGGACGACAAACACTCCAAGCATTATTTGAAGGGCTGAAAGAAGCCACAAATGACGTCGGGGGCCGGTATCCAGCAAATTTCCACGCGGATTTTGTACTTCTTTGTACAAGTGGAGTAGAACGATACTCTGCACCGACTGGCGGGGTAGAGCGCCGAATAGAAGATGAATCTCTCCACGACCCAACCATACGAGACGCGAAAGAGTATGTGCGCCGGCTCTTGGAGAACACAGAAACAGAGATTCAGATTAGCCCTGAAGCAGTTGAAGCACTCTTTTTCGCTTCTTTCAATAATTTCGGTTGGTTTACGCGCGCCATGTCCACTCTATGCCATTTCAAGCAACAATCCCCAAATCAACCATATTACGAGATAATCAAATCAAACCCAGACCGATTTGATGATATTTTTGACCCACAATATGTCGATGATATCCTTGGAGAATCAGATGAGATCGATGTCGTTGACCAAATCGTCGACATCATATATCGTATCCACCCTGTAGATGTCAACGAATTAGGACTTAGTCCCTCAGAAGTAGACCCAGTATTAGACTACACGACGCCCTTAGAAGATATCCGGCCAATCGGAGAACTCGTTCCTGTTAAAACATCTATCTCAAGTATCAAACGAAAACTTGGAGAAGCAGGCTTCGAAGTGACACCGGCTGAGACCAGCGAACAGGTCGTGACTTACTCAGGTACAAGACTCAAAACAGGCCGACTGGAAGACCTTCTCACCGTATTCCGCATCGATGACGACCATATCGGATTCTACGGTCAGCGAGAAGACTTACGTGGTCTAGCAGAGTTCGCTTTCGAAGCCGGGCAAGTCGACGATGCTGCAATAGAAGCGTTGGTTGATGCACTAGAGACCACGCGAGACGACAATGCAATCGGAGATGGTCGACACCTCGCTCCAACGCTCCAATTCTTGGCAGAATGGAATATTCGGTGGCGCAAGTACACACAAGCAGTCCGCTGGCTTGACGATGAGGAACTGTGGGACGAGCTCATGGAGGCAGCTCGCAATGCGACTAATGAGGCTGAACGAGTCGCAAAAGGCTTCATCTATACTCGCTTCCGCCACTACGACGGACCATCACCACCTCCACTTGAACCACACGAAGAACGACTCCCTGCTACAAACTTCGTGACGGACATTTCAGGGGATAATACGGTTGATGTCGTGCGGAATAATTCAGCTGTCGTTCTCCATCATGACGACACTACTGAAACTAAAAACAGTATTCATCGGATTAAGCGAGCCGCAACACAAGGACTTCCGATCATCTATTTGCTTTTCGAAACCGAAGCACAACGGCAAGAAGTTATGGTTGAGATTCGCGACGAATACGAAGCCACAAGCTCGTTTATCATCCCACAAGTCATCAGCAACCGTGATCTTGCCCGTGACTTTTTTATCCAATTCTCATTCCTTGGACAGGGTGAAGAGGATATTTTCACAAGCGACGATCTCCGAGGCAACCTACAGTACATAGAAGAAAATCGACAGCAGCCAGTAATAGAGCGAGATCAAGAATGGTTTGAAGTACAAAAGGAGGATGGACGCGTTCTCCGGGAAGTGGTACCGCCCAGTGCTACAACACGACAAAAAGAAGCCCTCGCAGAGGGACTACTCCTCGCAGCAGACGGACAAAACCTTGATCAAGAACATATCGATCCTTGGCATCGTTGCTGGGAAAACAGTGACCGTGTTTCCCCCCTCTTCAACGAAGATCGCCAGCTCCAACTCCCCAATTTTATCCCCCACGTGCTTGGTATCCTTGACCAACAAGGACCGCTTCAAAACACCGTGTTAGCCGGCCAATTGCTCTGTGACTCGGAAATACAAATTGAAACAGTCGCTTCGAACACTCTTGAACTCCTTTCCTACCTCGGGTTGGTCTCTGAGGGAGATGACGGATACCAGTTCCATGATACCGATTATCTCGATACTCGCATCGAAGAGGTGTCTATCAAAGTTCCAAGCAGCACCGACGATGCCTTCGAAGATTTCGAGGTACAACCAACCGATCAGACCTTATTCGATCTCCGCATTAATGATTCTAAACTGAACAGTTATCGTAACGATCTCGATACTTATCCAGACCAGCTTAGAGCTCTCGACCATGAGATATTATTAGATGCAGAAACCAATCCCGGAGACTGGTACGATACCACATCTACCGTCCATGAGATCATATACTTCGCCAACCGAGGATATGATCCAAACAATACGTTTGACTCCCTGGAAGAATATTCTTATCAAGATATCGGTGACGAGTACGCCGATATGCGCGAAGATATGGATCACGAGGATTTCAGCATCGCATATCGTTTCGACTTCTTAGAGGAATTTGATGATGTCTTAGCTGAGGATCGGAATCAAGTCCTGGACCTGGTCGGAACCTGTCAAGAAAAATTGGAAAATCAGTATGATGAATGCCAAGGGAACGACTTCCCCACTTCTGAAATCACTAATATTCTGGCAGATATTAAAGAGGACTTGGAATTAGAAGCCGATATCGTCGATGACGCACTATTACAGGCAGATCAAGACGAACAGGGAACAGGCAATACAATCAAACACCACCTGAACAATCAGGAATTCGAAGAAGCCTTTACCCGTATCGGTTGGTACAACGGTGTGCTACAAGGACGCGTTCCTGGCCCCTGGAAAGACTTCACTGATGCACATAATGAATTTGAGACGTTCCTCGATGCGTTTGACGAACTCGAGGATGACTGGGGCGAGACTGAGGAGTTCTTCAGTGGTGTGACCCAGTTTGAGAACTTCCTTTCCAGTCAGAGTGTCCCACTCTTTGAAACATTAGACCAAGTTCCAGATGTCACTGGTCTGATTACTGAGGACACGACTATGAGCAACGCGTATGATGACTATGCCGAGTTAGAAGATATCACTCCCTCCGCCGAATTGGATGTCTTGGAACGAGTAGAAGAGGACCCTGAAGATTCACTCGGAGATTCAGCACCATCGGTACTATTGGACTCCATCAAAGAATTGCGGCGAAAAATCGCAAGTCTGAATCTGCATCAAAGTGTCGCCAGAGAGATTGCCGATCAAAAAATTGAGCAGAACTTACAAAAACTTGAGGAAGAGTGGGCTCCGTTAGAGAACCTTGCTACCGCCGTTAGTGAAGAAATCGAAATTGATCGGAGCCCCATCGACGGACCAACGCCGTTCGAAGACAAAACATATAGAGAAATTTCAGAACTCATTGGCGATATCCGCGATCAGATTGATGACGAGGGAGAACGACTCCTCAACACGGTCGATGACCACGGTGATCGCTACTGGGAGTCATACCTTACTGCATACAATGCTGCACAAAATAACAAACCCCTCTCAGATAGCGAGATCGATCCAAACCACTTAGAGAAACTGGCCGGTTGGGACATCATTCAGTACAAAGAACAGTACCATGTCTCACGATGATGATCCCATCCCCGCTTACTATATCGGCACAAACGATGACCTACCTCCCAGCGACCTTACAGACCATTTAGCATTCGAGATTACACCATTAACCCCTTCCAGATGGCCAGAGGAGCCCAAAGATCGTTCAGTCTTTTTCGAACTATCTGTCATTCAAAACAACCCTGACTTTGGGCGAGAATTAATTGAGCAAATACGTGATACTGGATTGATTGGATTCGGTCTGCCACCTGTAGAGAGGTCATCAGACGAAATTCAACTCACAGCGTTTCCTGATCGAGAAATCTCGCTACAGCTCGACGAACAAACCGGACCAGTGTCTATATCACGAGACTTCGTCCAGTCTAAAGATCCCATCGAGTTATCTATAGCTGTATTAGGACATTTCACTCAGTTTCGCGGAAGGGCATTAGCACATAATGCTGATAACCACCCAGTGATTGTCGAATGGCAACCCAGAAGTACAAGCGGTCGGTTAATTGTATCGACAATTGAGCTCACCAAATTGGCCATCACTGGGAACGAGCAACATCGTCGAGAACTGCTTCAATATTTAGTCGAATATATTTCATCTATTATCAAAGAGAAACCCTCTGGGAAAGATGACACTGATAGCGACGCTCCAGAGACTACGATCACGCGTACACAGTTCAATAATGGACTTCTCGCACTGTATGTCCTCTCCCATCAGCGAGACACAGTACCACTTACGTTAGAGAGGTTAGAGAATACGCTTCCTAATAAGATTGGATTTACCCTCTCTGATGAAGAATGGAGTGTTTTTCTTACTGAATTAGAAGATAAAAATATCGTCGAAGGAGCTGAGATAGACGAGAGTGTATTAGCTAATACGATTAGCGAGCGAAATCTTACCTCATATACACGGAGGCTGCTCAATGGATGAAGACATTTCCATAGGCGAGGAGATCGCTGCTGAAATCCAGTTGTCGATAGGTGATGATGCCCAGGAGTTGGAGAATCAACTTTCTGAGCTCACACAATTCTTAGAGCAACTTCGGGGCGTTGACTGCACAAAACAGGTAGCAACCGAAAACGCACCGGAATCTCTCTCGGTTTGCGCTATTGTCAGTGATCACGCAAGCAGGCCAGCGTTTTCTGGACTCCTATACGGTGTTGCAGTTCTTAGCTTGCGAATGGATATAGATGGAACATCGATCACGGATATTAGTCAAGATGCCCGTAGCGTCGTTGAAACATGTGATTTTGGCGATGGTCACCTACGTTTGCGCTGGGAAGAACGAGAACTCATGGCGAAACTTGCTGAAACTGCTATTGATGAAGATATTGATCTCATCTTGTTAGACTCATCAATTACTATTCCTCGACAAGATATGCTGACCTATGACGATTCTGTCGCCAAGGAGCACTGGGATAAGATGCTCACACAGCTCGATACTTTTTGGGAAACAAATCACCCGAATCTTCGTCCTTGGGCGGATAGTGGACCATACATCGCTGGTATCTCTCGGACTCGCGGCAATCTTCTCTTTACAGCATTACGAGATGGTGATCCCGAGCAATTTGTCGACCCGATCGAGCGAGAGTTGATAGATACAGTTACGAATTCTTGGGACAAAATACGATCTATAGGCCCCAACCGCCTCGTCAATCGCGCTATCCGTTCGAACGAACGTACTATTGCATATCCCTTCTCTGCATCACGGCTTGACCGACGTTGGCGACCCTCGAAACTACAGGAGCTCGATGTGCAAGGTTTCTTTTATAAACCAGATGCCGAACACGACATCACGCATCTTGAATTGCCCGGCTCAGCAGATGTTTTTACATCCGCCGATCTCACCGACTTCAGCCAGAAGTTTAGTTCACTTTTCTGGCTCTCGAAGGTTGAGCAGCCAGTTCCAATCTGGTACGCGAGAGAGCACTGTGAATTCCCGTCCGAAATGCTGAACCTGTATTATAAGGAACTGGTGAACCATTCAGGAGACATCAACAATGAATGAGGATCAATCGCTGGGAACGCTCGTAGGCAACACTGGCCAACTAACGGTCACAGCAGCTTTAAAAAACAGCTACAGTTTGAAAAGAGGTGGATTCGTTCGTATACCACATAAGGAAGAAGCAGATGGTGAACAGCGGTGGGTCTTAGGACGAGCTGTTGCTGTCCGTCGTCAAAGTATGTTCTTCGATGAAAGCCTTGGTGGTGACGTAGCCGACATCCAGCTATTGACGGAAGACGAGTTCGGAGAAGACGTTTTCGCATCAATTGAACTTATTGGATACGTCGAACGAGAAACAAACGAAATCAAAACGCCCCGCCGGCCTATTGATCCCGGATCAAAACTCTATCCTGTTGATGCTGAATTTTTGCAGTTGTTCTACGAATACACACCACAAAATAGCATCCAATTGGGCCATCTTGTTGGTTATGAAGAAGGAGAGAGTGCTGTACCGATCTATATTGACGTGAACAAGATAGCAACCGAGCACATGGCTGTCCTAGCGATGACTGGCGCAGGCAAAAGCTACACCGTTGGCCGAATCATGGAGCTTATGCTAACCCGCACTAATGCGAGCATCCTGGTTTTTGACCCTCACGGAGAATACGGCAAAGCCATCGCCAGCGGTGACCCTCAATTCAACAACCTCTCTCAATTCAGTGGGGACACACGGGAAGAGCTGGAACAAACACGAGAGGAAATCAACGAACTTCAGCAACAGGGTGGTGGTATCCAAGTCTATGCGCCGGAGGGGACTTTCGCAGATCGTAAGTATGGACAAGGCAATTATACACCTCTAAAACTCCGGTTAGATTCGCTCACTAAAAACGAACTGACCAATATTATGCCCTCAATGACCGAGCCACAGGAACGTTTACTCTCTGTGGTCCTACGGTACTGGGAAAGCAAATTTGAGGCACCTCGTGCGATCACTGATCTCATCGATCTTCTAAGCACAGATTTCGAGAACGTCCGCTCTTGGTCCCAACTGACAGAAGAAGAACGCTCAGCACTCAACGCACGTAGTGCATCTATCATTGCGTTGCGGCTGCGAAATTTGGTTCGTGATACCGGGATCTTCTATGACGGTGGGGCGCAACCAATTGACATCGTTGATATGGTCGGTCGCCGTGATCCATTAAACGATACTGATGAACTTGGTCGGATTGCTATTATTGACCTACAAAATATCTCAAATCAGGCAATGCAAGTCGTTGTAGGCATTATTGGAAACGAACTCATCGATGGTATCAGTGAAGCAGCTAACCCTATCAGACCTGTATTTACTGTCCTCGAAGAAGGACACATCTTCGCACCATCTCAAAGCAGTTCGGTAGCAGAACCCGTTATCCGCAAAATTGCTGCTGAAGGTCGAAAGTTCGGGATTGGTCTTGGGATTATTAGTCAACGACCGAGTAAGCTGGATTCTGACGTGACGAGTCAGTGCAATACTCTTGTGACAATGCGGCTCAAAAATCCGGAAGATCAAGCCTTCATTCGCCAAGCCTCAGAAATGCTTTCGGAGCAAGATATTGATGAGCTCCCAGCGCTATCTACGGGGGAAGCACTTGTGACTGGTGAGGCTATTCGGGCACCGCTACTAGTGAAGGTCGGACCAAAGGCATTAGAACACGGTGGGATGGCTCCCGAAGTCGTTCAGGTCTGGAGGGACCACTAATGTATTCTGCAGACACCCCAAAGTACGACCTCACTACACAGTATCGGGACACGATATCTAACGAACATATTCTAAGCTATTATCCATTTCTTTCTGAGGGGCGTAACCGCGGATCGATTCATCCGCTCATGCTATCTTATTATGTTCTCTTGGGCAAGGAGTTGGGGCAAATTTCGACAATAGAGGCGACGATGTTTGATAAGGATCACCGGATTGCGATTCAGGGAGATACCCGTAAGAATACGGCGCAGGCAGCTGATTCTGGCTGGTTCGACCCTAACGATTACAGCCTACGATGTGCTGTTGAGTTCCAATTTGGCCAAAAGAAGGTTCGAGAAAAGGCCCAACACCTTGTCCAGTATGCTGATGCTTATCCAGAGATAGAATTACTGATACTGCACGTGTGGTCTAGTTCTAGTGATGGCCCAGGCGACGATGTAATGTCAACACTACAATCAGGATACAAGAATACGGACGGTGTAGTATTTGACCGTCCGTCAGCTGACGTGGTTGTCATGAAATCACGATTTGAGAAAAATAATGGTCTATATCAACTGCAACGCACTAGAGAAATCGAAATTTTCCCCGACCCGCGCGCTTAATTCCGTGCTAGTGTAGACGCGTTCATTCATAGAATGATTCGAATGTCTGCTGTCGTTGTTCAAACGACCCCATACAGGGGGAAAGCCGGTGAGCCGTTCTTGAAAGTACATCATCTTCGTCGACGCAGCGTTGGTGGTGCCGACCATCCTGATAATGTGATTGTACTGTGTCCCAACTGTATCCGTCGAGTTCACTAGAGACGAGATGGGGAAGAATTCAATCAACAACTTGCCGAACGAACTACAAATCTATTCGGGAAAGATTAGTAATCGTATCAATATCCGACAAACGACAGTACCCAAATCAAAGGGAATCGTATGATGCCAGTATCTCTATGCTTTCTCCGTATGAGGGATTCTGTCTATTGATGGCCATTAGTTCGACTTGTTTGTCCTTCAGGCCGGCATGATGTCGCCTACACCGGTAGATAGTGCAGTTTAACTACTCAAAACGTACTTCGTAGTGATGATCATCAACGACATGCAATCCGGTGAGATACGGCTGTGTCTCGCCTGTGAGAAGTTCTGAACACTCATAAAGACTGTACCGAATGGTATCGTCTACTGATTGTGCTCGAAGATAGACCGGTACGGTCCGATCAACATCGAACGACAGCAGTGTCTCGGCTGTAAGTACAGGATATCCCAATTTGTGTTTGGCCAATGTTCGTCTCTGACCACGCTTTGCCTCGATGACGAGAAAGATCGCTCCCCATTTTGTCGGGCTATGACCAACGCGTCAATTTCGATCTGCCCGTCATTATGCTGGAGAACTGTCGGTCAGGATGAGGTACAAACTCGAAGTCGAATGTGGACGCGACTGTCGTCGGAGCGGTCCCGTTCCGTTCACCATCGAGAGTGAGTGCTCGTGAAAAGAGACCTGTCGACAGGGCAAAATTCACAAAAGAGGTCTTTGAGAATGGCGTGAGTGGCCGATAGACTTCAACATGTCTCTGGCATTCTGTTGTAGAGAATTGAGATCACCGCCTCCAGGGGAATAGTCGATAACCTCTCGCCTATCGGAGTCGAACTCGTGTTCGTCGATGAAGAAATCATCAAATTGCCCGGGAACACGAATAAGAGCAAACTGGGTACCCGGACCGTCCGCACCTCGTCCCAGACGCCGAACCATTGTCTCGTGTCTCCCAACCGACCCGAGAGCTGTGAGAGGGTGTCAATTGAGAGCTCTGATGCTGTCCGGTACTCGTTAAGATCTCGATCTTTACTTCGTAGATAGCTAATGAACGATCGGGGTCCATAGATATCGTCTTCTGTATCTTGCAATGAGTGCAATGCTGGCTCCCAATGGCTTATGATGAGTGTTTGGTCGCACAAGCAACGTATACTTTCTGTATAAACATCCTCAGATGCACCGTGACTAATCTCGAACTGAAGAAGGTAGTAAAATAGGCAGCAGATTTAAAAAATATTCTGCAATTCTTGGGTAGTAATGTGCTCTATTTGTCCACATCTATTGTTGTTAGTTTCCACGCCATCTGTACAAAGAACACCAGAGACCGTGATGGCATCCATATCAATTGATTCATAGAGATATTGTGACTCTGATCGCACAAAATACATGTACTCTAGTAACTCTCGTAGTCCAGTGGAAAATGTTGATTTCGAATTTGTGTATTTTATTTCACCAATAACTATTTCCGATGGTATTGAGTTATTTTCTCGCTTGTTAAATAGAACTATCAGAAAATCAGGGCGTCCTTGGTAAAAGTTCTTTTCGGCACCCCGATCGAGGAATTCTCCCAACCTGGCTTCATGTTCCTCAAGTGCCTGTGCTTGTCGTATAATTGCATTCGGGACTTCATACTCTGTCGTTAGTTTCGAGCTAGAAGGAAAAGTCTCAAAAAAAGAAAAAGGACCTGTCTGGTTGTAGTAGACGTCGACTCTTTGAGTGTCGCTTTCCATACGAGCGATTGTGTCCATTCCTGGTCGTACACGTTGAAGTTGTAAATCCGGAAACCGAGCGCGGAGACGTCTAATTATTGCAAAGATACAAAATAACTCAAATAGGGTTGCGTCAGTGGTTGGTACTACCAATGTTTCCTCTAACACATGTTTGACTTCTTCCCTGTAGTGATCATTGATTAGGTCCTGATAGAGCGTGTACAGACGATGAGCCTCTGTGTATAGTAGATTTCGTGACTGACGAGCTGCTTCCAGATCTCGACTCCCAAGGTAGATTTTATTCGCAGCAGGTAATCGGTTGAGATAGACGTTTTGTTTGAGTGTTTGTTGTAGATCGATGATATCCCGATCATCCCAGGCAGCTCGCCAATCTTGATCAATTGATTCGACGTCTGCTCTTAGTGGCCGCGAAATGATTGAGATGAGCTTTTTGACGACTCTGTTCTCGCTAATATCATATTCTATCTCTGGACTGTCGACAACAAACAGTGTAGGATCATTGTAACCCGTTTGTCGTCGTTTTTCCCGTGTTTGATGCCAATCAATACTTCCCCGAACCTCTCCATGGACCCTTGTTTTTTCTCGGCGGTTTACCGTTTTGAGTTGGCGAATTCGCTCGGGTAGTTTTTCGACAAACTCTATTACATCCGGATAGAGTACGAAGTGTAGCTCTTTCAGTTGGTCAAGGTCTTGAATTTTCAAGCCAGAGTAATTGATCGAGCTAGCGAGCTGGTGTGTGTTGAGTTTGCCACTTCCAAGATATGTAATTAATTCCTCTGTTATATATGGAGACAAATCTACAGACGTGCTCATTGCTACTACTCCAGTTGGAACATATCAGTAGCAGTTCGCCACATGCTCTCGATATTGAGCTTAAGGTCGATATCTGAGACAGATCCGTCTGGTTTTCGAACAGATCCACCTGCTTCAAGATCGCTACGTAGTTCCTCATAATCGGCTTGCCGTAACCCTTCGAGTTGAGGGAAGACCAAACTTGTTACTGCAGATGACAGTGCATCGTCACTCAGTTCCCAATCATCAAATGAAGCGACATGTTTCACTATATCGAGTACAATAGCAGGACCAATCGGACGATATTTGTTTATAATAGCCCACAATAAAGAAATCTCTTCATGCCGTGCTGACAACACACCCTCAACCCCCTCGTGCTTATCCATCCACACCGTTGCATAGTTCGGCCCGTGTTGTGGGGAAAGGTGTTCTGCTGTGATGATTTGCTCATCTCGCTTAACAAAGAGAGGAGGAATACCTACATGAATGAAACTGAATCGGCGCATGAAGGCGAAAGAAAGCTCATAAAGAGATGTCTTATCGAACGTATTCATGGTGCCGATTAACCGCCAGGCTGGCGTGACTGGATATCGATCGGGGTCTTGCGCTATGGCCCGTCGTTGAGAACGATCTAATGATTCGTCAATCCACTCGATTTGGACGCGATTTCCATGGTTTTGATCTCGCTTGTAAGGTAATTCAACTGAGTCTCCAGCCAACACTGAAAACAACTCTCCAAATGCTTTGTCAATATCCGCTCGATTCAACTCATCAATGATGAGCCATTCATTCCGAAGATTACTTTCTTCATCCCGGAAACAACTGAGAAATAATCTAGGGTCGAAAATCAACCGCTCACCCTCCGATCCTGGATCAGGGACATATCCACCAATCGTATCAAAGGTGGTCCACTCAGCTGTTGCAGTCGTAAATCGATATCCATCAATCCAGTCTTGATTGCCTTCGGATTGAGCTGACTCACAGATCGTTCGTGCTAATCGACTTTTACCAGTTCCTGGCGGACCAGTAAATATAAGATGTTTGCCTGAATCGAGTGCAGCATTTATTTCACGTTCCAGCCGTTTTTTAGTGTCTGCAGGAAAATACAGAGCCGTATCATTGATATCAAAAGATATACCCGGGAACTGCAATCGGGATTCGAGCCGTTCTTCCTGGACTGGTCCTGTACCTCCTTTGCGTAATAAATATTCTCCAGCCGACTGCGAAAGATTATAAAGATACCCATCAGTCTCGACGCCTGTGGCACTGACTGGATAGTAATTATCTAATCGAACATCTGGCTGTCGGAGATATTCAAAAACTTCAGAGAGCGGTATTTTTTCTTCAAATTCTTCGAAATCTATGTCGACACGGCGAAGTTCCTGATTTTGATTATCTCGATGAAGGTAAGCGGCTTTAGTAACCTCTGAGTATCCAATGATTTCACCATCCGCATAATGGATAATATGATCCCCACGGTTTAACTTTTGCAGATCATAGGGCCACTTATCATACCTAGGTGTCTGTAGTACTTGATCTCCTGCCTGATTTTGATATGTTTGATCAACCCAATAAAATGGAGCACGTTCCGAAATTGGGGGCTCATTCAATAAACTACCCTCTGGCGGTCCGGTTGGAATATCAAATTGTAGGCCCGAGGTTAAACTCTCAAGAGCCTTTTCAGGAGATGGATTGGTTCCTGTGGCAGCTAATCTTCTGGCAATTTGGCCAAGGATCTTTTTTCCGAGTGATTGCTCAATTTTGAATGTTGCTGTATTATCAAACATATCACCCTCAGTTGATGCGGTAATGGGCAGCCCTCTCTCACTTATTGAATTCCAGCTAACCCGTATAAATCGATTCCCGGCTATTTCAACATCAGTTTTGATATTTTCTTTGACTTCGTCTTGGAATGTACCACCAAATCCGACGGTTACCTGGCCGATGCCAAATACGATATCACTTGGTGATCCCTTGACTCCCGCAACAACCATGTCTCCAGTTTTAATTTCTTCCTCAAATTGGAATGCCCGCTGTTCCGACACAGATCCGGATTCAGGATTTTTTATTTCATTTACGCTTCCAGGTGGTACATCGTCTATTGAAATAGAAGCTATGCTAAATGCTCTCCATATACCCCATTGTTTGTAATCTCCTGGCTGTAAATGCCAAAATTGCTTATTTCCAGTTTCGAAGTCTGGCCATTCTGATAATTCATGAATTAACGTATCATAGTGGTCCAAGAGCGTCTCTAGGTCGGAAATAAGCGCATTATTGTTTTTGAGATCTGAAATAGAGTATTCAAGATAGCAAATCGTTCCAGCATTATACTCTGAACTTGACTCTAATTGCTCAGAAAGCGTAGCAGGTTGCAATGACCATTTATTATTAAAATTGAGAAATTGTCTGTATTGTTCAGCCTGAGCACGTAGAATATTTTCTGTTTCCCAGTCGGTCCCTCGTTCTGCTATTTGTTTGGCCTCTGAAATACCCTGTGTCAGAGTTAGGAAGACCGTGTTATTAATACAGTCGAACAAATATGCAATATAAATACCACATTCCGGTGTGGTGGATTCATCATTTCTAAGTAAACAAAGGCCAGGTATGGTTGAAGTTGTTTTATTGTCTAATAATTTATCAATTTTTATATTGTTTAATTGATCATTTGATATTTGGTCTCGAATCACTTCTGGGCCCTGAGAAATGTAATTTTCAATTTCTGAAAAGTCACCAATACCCGGGCTACTATCTTCGTTTATTTCACCGTGATTCGAACAGCCCAATAACGTCTGATGTAGGAGATCGCTTAGATTCATAACTTCACACACTTATTCAATACTTAAATAAGTAAGTTAAGTCTCAGGCTAAAGTCAAAGATTGTTAATCTGCCTTTGAATCGATCATGTCGTCATTGAAACTATTCATTATCTCTTGTAATATCTCTTCTTGTTCCTCTTGTGTAGTTGGATCATGGTGTTTTTGTATGTAGTTGAGAACAGTATCAGTTGGATCCCCAGATATGTTTCCGAACTCTTCTGCAGCAATTTCGGCACCACCAGCTGCGTACTTTGCTAAAATATCAAGTTGAGTTTCTGGTTGAATTAGTGCTTCAGGATCACCCATATCCTGATAAGCTATCGCTGCTGCAACAGCTCTATAGATTTCACTGTTTCCTAAGTGCATCCAAAGCATCTCGTTGTCTCCACTATAATCTTCGATCTTGCGCTCTTTTGCATATCCAAGACAGGCAGAGAATACAAAGAAGTCTACGTATGAACTAAATATCTCGTAGTCATCAACGAGTTGTTCATATATTGGTGTCTTTTTATATGTGACACGAATGTCTGTACTCTGACTCATTATTGACCTCCAACCTCCACAGATGTTTCTTCACGAATCTGGGTTCTGGGATAACTTCCGGGTCCGGATTCTTCGAAATCAAGCCAATATTGACGACCAATGATGTCGGTCATCGATTCTTTAACGGGTCCCTCCCACTGAGAGTCTGTTGCTAGTACGACGATCTGTTCTCCAAGTTCAGGAATCAACTTCCCAACTAATCGGCGGTGTTCATTATCCAATGCGCCAAACGGTGAATCCATTACGATTGGATAGATTCCTCCTGTGAAGTAATCAACATCAGTGTCACTCTCATGCCTTTCTTTGGCTATTTGGACTAAACTACCAATGAATGCTAGACTGGCGATCTGTCGTTCACCAGTCGATTTCGAAACCTCAGATCGTTGTCCTTCTACGTCTTCCCAAATCTTCAATTCGAAATCGTCAGTGATTTGCGCTTCCAATTGCTTGTGGCCTGCCATCCGATTGAATGTATCCTCGATCAGATTGTCAGCCCACTCCCTAACTTTATCCTGAAGTTGTCGGAATGACTGCTCTATCTGTTTTCGAGCTTTTTGTGCTGCTTTCCAGCGCCGACGGGCAGTCATCGCCTGTTTTTGATCTTCACGAGCATCACTGATTTTTTCCTCTACCTGCTCAATATCTTCTTCAATATCCTCAATTTGCTGTTCTAACTTTGCTGCTTCTTTTTGTCGTTCCTCTCGTTGCTTTGATTTCTTTTTACGAGACTGTTCTAGTTCTGCTGGAGACTCATGATCCTTCCCGAGCGGTTCATCCATCTCCTCTAATTCTCTACTAATCTCGTCGATTTTTTCTTCAAGCCTTGAGATTTCGCTTTCCTTATTTTTACGAGTGTCAATCTTCGTTTCAACACTTTCAAAGAAATTTGCCCGTTGGTTGGATATCTGATCTAAATGGCCAATCATCCTTAGTGCAGCTTGATCTACTCCATCTGCACTCATGTCTGATTTCCATCCTTCGACCTTTTCATAATGGTCTGTCCCTGGTATCAGAGGCCTCCCGCAGATACACTCTTCTTTTTCAAGCATATCGTCAATGAACTTGGAACTAAGTTCTGATGGGATCTTATTTTTAGATCTAAGTTCGTCAATATCTTCCGCTGTCTCGCGGAATGCCGGCATCACAAATGTTAGAAATCCAGAGTCAGATACGCGTTTCCTGAGAGCATCATTTATTTCTTTGACTTCGTCTTCTAATTCCTCTAACTCTTCTTTGTAATCATCCCGTTGTTGTTGGAGTGCAGAGGTTTCCTCAAGTTGTTTGAGTTTACCGTCTATCTCAACGATCTCATCTTCCAATTGATTGGCTGCCCGATTCTTATCTCGCTTTTTATGTTCTTTAGTCTCTTTGTTGTTTTCGAGCGATTGTTTTTGAGATATTAATTCTTGGAGTTCATCACTTCCAAACTCACTCATTTCTCTTTCAAACTCTTGCTCGACATCTTTAAGATGGCGAATAGAACGCTCCAAAATCGTGAGCCCCATTATGTTTTGAATCGCCTCCTGAATCTCTTCTTGATTATCTATTCCTGCTAACTCGTCAATATCCTCTCCGTCGAAGAAAAACAAATTGCTCAATCGACCAGGTATTACTTGTAATAAAGCATTTTGTGGATTGTTTCGTCGCTGCCGGACGCCATCCTCGTCCCAGAGAACAACTGAAATATCTGTATCTGTCTGGCTGCCCGCCAAGTCATTTTCATCCCGCTTTCGATATTTTGCGCTCCGCGTAGCAACGTAGTCATATCCCTCGTGTTCGAATTCAAGTATTACTTCAACATCGACAATATCTCCCGGATTGGCACGTGCCATCTTTGCCTCATTTACTAATTTTCCTTCACCCGTGTCGAAATCAACATTATCGTACAAAACCCAAGTGAAAGCGTTGAGAAGCGTAGTCTTACCTGCTCCATTTTGTCCATGGATCACAGTAACATTATTTTCTGAATCAGTAGAAAACTCTATTTTACCGTTCTCGAACTGGCGGAAGTTTTTCAATTCTAGTGATTTCAATTGCATTATTCGACTTCCTCAGAAATTGCATCCTTGATTGGCCCGATGATTTTATTCGGTTTTTGTAAATGTAATTGTTCTTTCTCTAGCTCTAATACTCGCTCTCGAATAGTCTGTATCGTCTCTTGGTCAATTTCTACATCCTCGTTATTGGTGCTTAATTTATCATTTGCCATGATCTTACATTTGTCGGAGATTGTATTTCTTCTTGATTTCCTGTAGCGCTTGTGTATCTGTCGGGATCCCATCGATCGGTGCATCGGGATGATTGCGAGCAGCATCTGCGAAGGTGGCCACACGCTCCAGCTCCTTTCGAATCAAGTTTCGTTCGGCGTTGAATTCACTGTCTTGTAAATATTTAGGGTTTTGTCGTAGTTGTGGTACTGTTATAAAGTCATGTATTATTGCATGTTCTTTTCCTGGATGAGTTCGTAGAATTCGACCTCGTCGCTGAACGAACTGGCGTGGATTCGAAGAGCTTGCCAGCATATACGCAGTTTTGGTAGCGGGCACATCGACCCCCTCGTCCAAACATCGGATTGCTACAAGCGTTTGCAACGACCCTTCTTCAAATTCTTTTAATAACCTTTGCCGCTTGCTCTGATTCTCCCGTGCGGTGAAGCGGTGGGCAGCTATGTTAAGTTCGTCTCGCAATCGTTTCACTGTTGCATCAACGTGGCGTTTAGTTTCTCCTGAAATCGAACTATCAACAGATCCGTCCCCGCAATAGACGAGTGTGTGTTCTATTCCATTTTGTCTTTTTAAAAGAGATATTAACCGATCTAGTTTATTTTCGGCAGTCCCCACCAGACGAGCGCGTTTAAATAGGACTTGTTTTAGTGAACCATGCTCTTGAAGATCGGCATCTCCGAGATCACCGTCTACACTTCCAGCTAATTTACCAATCGTTTTTGATAGAGCTAAGTATTCTTCTGTTTCCTCTGCTGTGAGTTCAATAATGTGTGGAACATAATAATACTCACACAGAGCACCACTTTCGATTGCACTTTGTAAATCGTATTCAAACGCGATATCACCAAAATATCTGAATAGTGTCGCTGTACCTTCTTCGTCATACCACCTCTGTGGTGTCGCTGACAGACCAAGTCGCAACCGAATTGCTCTGGGTAGAGCTTGTTGTCGATGAGGTGCACCCATATGATGGACTTCATCAGCAATCAACATACTTCTCGCAGCATCTAGTCTATCAATTGTCGCCTGAAATGGCTCCATAGTGAAGGTGTCATGTGTTGTAACAACAACCACTGAATGTCGAACCCCTGTCGTGAATTCAACGAGATGTCGTTCTAACTTTTCTTGCCATTGGTTGCGAGATTGGTATGCTAAGATTGGTTCTACTCCAAAACTTTGCACATCCTTTGCCCACTGGTCAACGAGATGTTGATATGGGACTGCAATAATCAACGCCAGCCCATTATCCATCCGTTCAGAAAGTTTCGACGCGGCAATAAGAGAGGTGACCGTTTTCCCAGTTCCAGTGGCCATCTGAAGAATTCCCTGGCCATTATTTCCCAGCCAAGAAGACACCGCATTGCGTTGGTACTCACGTTCTTCGACCCACTCTGGCTGTCGAAGTGTCGATTCCATTGGCTGGATATTCTACTCAATGCTCTACTAGCTTTTTTGTCTTGTGTATGTTAGGAATCATCCAACACAACATTTAATACCAATCGATCGGCGGATACAAGTATCAATGGTTCAGCAAACACCGGGACACGAAGTTCAGTCGACTCGGTTAACTCCTACAAAAGATACGCTGACTGCACTAAAATCAGATGTCACTTTGGAGACTGCGATATTTGAATTGTGTGACAACTCTCTAGATGCCTGGCAACGATACAATGGAAAACAAACACCGGCTCAAATTGAGATTTTCACTGAGTGTTCTAATGATTCTACTGCTCTTGTGATTCAAGATGACACTGGCGGAGTTAAAAGAGAAAATGCAGCGATGTTGTTTGGATTGGGTCGGACGGCTAAGAATGCAACAAGTAGGTCCATTGGGACATTCGGTGTTGGTGCGAAAAAGAGTTTAGTGAATCTTGGATTACCATTTACTATTCAATCACGTCATGCCGACGCTGACATTGGCTGGAGTTATCGAATTGACCATGCATGGATTGAAGATGAAGATGATTGGACTGTTGATGTTTATCCGGACGATGAGATCAATCCAGGTGTTACTCGAATCACGATTGAAGATTTGAATTATGAATGGGATCAAGAAACAATTGAACGGCTTCGAACCCAACTTGGTCAAACATATAATATTTTTCTCTCTGATGCCTTTCAACAACTTCGTGGGGTTGATTATAATTTAGAGATCCTTGTCGAAGGTACACCCGTACAACCGGCAGGCTTACCTGAGTGGGCTTATCCTCCATTTGACCGACTCGCTCCCCGTCGCTATGAAAACATAGAGATTGTGCCGCCGAATTTCGATGAGCCAGTGATATTGCACATCACGGTCGGTCTTCTTCGAAAGAAAAACTCGGAGGTAGCTGGAACGGATGTATATTGTCAACAACGCAAAGTTGAATCTGCGCTTCGAGGAGATATCGGTGGATTTGGAAGTGGCACTGACCGCATCGGTGTCTTCAACGCTCATCATGAGCGACTCAAGGTTATAGTTGAACTCGAGACAGATGGTGACGGCCAACAACTTCCTTGGGATACTCAAAAATCATCCATTGATCGGCATAATCCAATTATGCGGGGGACGGATGAATCAAGAGGAGTATATAATTGGCTTCGACGAACAGTCACCCCGTATTATAAAGCTGATGCAGATACGGTTCCCCAGGCATTTGTCGACCAATATCCTGCAACGAATGAATTTGCCAATAATGGTGGAAAACCTGACAGCCATGACTTCAGTGACCGGCAGCGAGTCGTAGAAGCGATCAAACCAGCCACAGAATTACCTACAGTGACTATGCTGCGGCAAGCTGCTGAAGCACATTCCACACTCAGAGTTAAATGTGAGTCCTGTGTTGAGTCTGCTTATCGACCCGCATATACCGCGCAACTCAAAACTGAGTGCAACAAGACACTTGAAGATTTATTGACTGTTGAAACAGTTCCATCCGATCTGGATTCTACTAAAGCCCAGCGTCTGGCCGGAAAAATAAACGAATTAGCTCGCATCCACCTCACACATGGTATTCATGGCGGCGATCTACTACCCGGCTGGAAAAAACCTCTGTACAATCGCTATTTCGAGAAATTCTCCAATGGAGATTACCAGCGCGTAGAAGAGATCCCTGAAGAACTACCGGGAGGTATCAAAGCCATTGATCTCGGTGATATATCTGAACAGTCAATATCGACTGGTCCAATTGATTTATCGATTCAACAACTCAAAGATGGTGATGCAGATGATAGAGAAAATGCTGAGCTATTCTTAGTATTCGGTGGCGAGGGCGAGGATGAACGAGGATCTCGCGTGCTCGATACTGATCGAGCAAAAGTGTGCGACGTACTGGGATTGCCATCTGATGTTACGGATGATATCATTTGGGAGGAATTCCGCGATCATTTAAATCAATTTGACAGAAACCAGCCAATGTAACAATTGTTGGAATTGACTGTTCTTCGGGTTTCTACCAAGTAGCTTCTCAACTGAAGCTTTTTATATTACCCGATGGAAAATCTCTCAAGATGGCCGAACCGGTATTAAAATGGGCGGGAGGAAAGCGACAAATAATCCAAGATATACTCTCGCGTTTCCCTTATGAGTATAATAACTATTATGAACCGTTTTTTGGAGGTGGTGCAGTATTTTTTGAACTAGAACCAAAAAATGGCAATATAAATGATATTAATGAACGGTTGATGAATTTCTACAGGAAAGTGCGAGATGAGCCTGAGCAGCTCATTGCAGTTTATAAAGACTTAGCTAACAAACATCGATCGAAAGACCAAGATCAAAAGAAAGAATTCTATTATAAGCGACGAGACGAATTCAATGATTTGAGTGCAAATGGTTCCTGTACTGATCCCCTACGTGAGGCAGCGTTACTGCTCTATTTAAACAAAAGTTGCTTCAACGGCCTCTACCGTGAAAATGAAGATGGAGAATTCAACGTACCAATTGGAGACTCCGTCAATATTTCACTTGATGATACCCCAATCAGAAGGGCTCATCGCGTTTTGCAAGACACAGATATAACATCACAGGACTTCGGATACGTCCTCGATGAAGCCAATGAAGGCGACCTCGTCTATTTTGATCCACCGTATCCAGAGAAGTCTAAAACGGCAAAATTCAATAATTATTATAAAGGGACTTCGAACGAAGACACTCAACGCCGACTTCGAGATATTGCGCTCAAATTAGACGAACGTGGTGTTAATGTACTTATCACTAATTCTCCAGAGGCGATTAAGTGGTATGAACAAAGCGCTGCGAAATCTTATCGAATTACTCGTGTAGATGCCGAGCGTCGCATCAATAGCGACTCAACGGGACGAACTGGTCTAGAAGAGGTCATTATGACCAATATAGGTCAATTTCAACGAGACATGCAACGTACCTTCGCTGACTATCGATAGCTCAATAATAAAGTCAAAAGGGATTTAGATTTTCATAAAAACGCACAAACTCTCTGGATGTTTGGAATCAATCAGCTTCCTCGCTGTTACCTGGTTGAAGTATCTCTGCTATCTGTTCATCAATTGAATTATTCAATTCAGACTTTTTTGTGTTGTTGTCACCAGAATTTGTCGACTCCTCTTTGTTTTTAGGTTCGTTTGATTCTATAACTTCGTCAATGTTAGCTGGTTCCAAAGCTTCCGACCAGCTTCCGAAGTGCCCTGAGAATGTGCCGGAGGAATAGGTACTATGACCGTTTATATCAGTGGTTTTTGGTTGCCTGCCGAGTTTCTGTGCTACTCGACGAACCTCTCCGATTAGACGATCTGTTTTATTAATTCCGGCAGCTTTCAGAGCATCGTCCCAGGATCCAAACTCTGCATAATACTGTTCTGGCTCATATTCTCCCTTTTGTCGCATCTCAGTAGTTAGAGGATATCCCTCAACTTCGGTATCTAACCATTGTACTTCGTTGATCAGATCTGCTGGACGTGGTTTCTTTGTTCCCTCTTGCTCAGTTCGAACGTCGGATGAACCTTTTTTATGAGATGTCTCAAGCTGTTCTAACTGAAAATCAGATCTGTTTTCCCACACATATTTGACATTCATATCTTTTGTAGAACTCAAGCTATGTCCAACATTACCATCTTTGTTTACCCAGTGCTTGCCTCGAGCCTGCTCAACCAAGTACCAATGTCCGGGCTTCCATTCTTGATTTACATCGTGCTTTGACCAAATCTCGAAATCACATTTCGTGCCATTAACATCTCTAACAACGAGAGTTGTCTCCCGAGCCGAATCTTTAGGGGACTTATTATACTGAACTGCGAAAAGAATTGGGCTAGACAACCTTTGGCTCCTCTTTATTCCATTGATTGTACTAATTCCCCCGGTAATTACATGGCTATCTTTTGACTCCGATGGATCTTCATCTGATTTTTTTGCAGCAGAGAATTCTGATCGGGTTACTGAATCTCCGATAATTCCTGCCTGTTGGGCTGCTTCAAATAGACTACCGAATTCAGCCTCGTAGTCGTCATATGTGAACTGTCCAAATTCATTAATTTCGTCCTTTGTAGGCACTCGTTGGAGGTCTTGCGTCAATGATACCAATTCTATCACAAGGTCACGCTGGGTTAAGTCGACTCCTGCATCAGAATCTGATTTCATGGGAGCAGTTGATTGATCGCCGCTCTCAGGCGATTCCGACGCGCGAGGTGAATCCTGTGCTGTGGCCTCGTTTTTAGTTGTAGTGTCACCTCTCTCCCGTGTATTAGCTGATGTTTCACTAGAACCTGTTGACGCCGTAGATGTCTCAACTGTCCCAACTGCTTTCACCGCATCATCCCAAGAATCAAACTTTTCGTAGACGTATTTAATGTCGAAAGCAGAGTGTTCCTGGAACTCAGATTGTGATAGGTCGGCTCCAAACTCAGTTTTTAATCGCGTAATTTCATCTTCGAGTTCTTCTCTTATCGAGGCTTTAGAAGCCTTATGCGCTTTACTCCAGGACCTAAAGTACTCGTAAACGTGCCCAATATCCATATCAGACTGTTCGACAAAGTCAGACCGCATTGGCATATTTCCGCTCTGAGGATCAATCGTACGTATTTCTGCAAGTACTTCTTGACGTGACGGAGAGTCAGAGAGATCTACTGTCGCGTCAGCGGCTTCAACCGGTGAGTCTTCGGAAGACAAGCCATCAGCACTACCCTTGTTTTGGTTCTCAGACGCATTTTCCTGCTTTGTATCTGATTGTGAAGCTTCATAAGCATCATTCCAGGATTCGAAATGAGCATACACATCTCCAATGTCCAGCTCCGACTCTTTGATGAAATCTGTCCGCATTGGATAGGTACGAACTTCCTTGCTTATACGATCGATTTCATCGATAACGTCTTGGCGTGATGGTGAGGTAGCTTCCGAACTGTCGTCATCATTGTTTGACGCATCTTCTGGCGGTGAATCATCCATAATAATACTCTCGGTCTGATCGAGTTTAGCTTCAACTCGCTGTAGACCTTCAGTTACTGAAATTGACGTGAAGTAGTTTTGATACCCATCTTTGGAAATGAAGACGCATATATCATCAGAATATACTGGTAAATCAAAAATCGATGTACCGTCTGTATTTGTCGTTGACTCATCGATCGGCGATGGGTTTTCAAGTATAACAGATGCGTTTTGAATAGACTCGCCAGATGAATCACTGACTGCAACAAGTACTCTGGCTGGGGTCTCAGTTGTATTAGATTCTGACGTTGTGTTGGTTTCAGTCTCCGACGTAGAGTCTGACGCAGACTCGAGTTTTTGTTCTGGTTCCAGTTGTCCATCCTCATCTAATTGTTCGACAGACTCGCGTACAGGTAGCGTTCCGGGTGAGAGTGATTCTGGCTTCCAGTAGGTCGTCAACACTGGATGGGACAACGCCTCACCAACCTTGGAGTCGATCTCAGAGGTGATTTCGTCCAAGAACCGACAGGCGACATCGTCTTCGACGATCTCTTCGGTTGGTCGGTCATCTTTGATTTTCGCCTGTGAGCCGTGTGTTTCAAGCACGCGAACGATCTCGGATGCCGTACTGTCCGCCACGACGAAGCCAGGGTTCTCGCGGAATCGTGACCCCAATGCCCGGAACTCACTCGCTCGTCGGAGCAGTCGACGGCCGTCTTCGCCAGGCAGCCGAGCTTCTGGGTCGGATGCGAGTGCAACAACTTGGTAGAAGTGAGCTTGTTTGTCACCGGTGGGGTTCCGAAGAA
>LFFM01000440.1_pt1 | contig 28890 bp, 26 predicted proteins | sample 643131 | NCBI WGS metagenome assembly LFFM01 (sample SAMN03777445, study PRJNA286221) | soda lake metagenome | biome: soda lake; feature: Kulunda steppe; material: water; isolation source: sample Tc-Br brine of Tanatar trona crystallizer | place: Russia: Kulunda steppe | collected 2011-07
CCCTCCGGGGGTGGGTCGTCGGCTTCGTCGCCGGAAGCCTCATCGTCGCTGTCATCGACATCGGCGTCGTCGCAATCTTCGCCGTCGCGGCGCCGGGCTGTGGGCTCGCTGTCGTGGCGATCGTCGAGTGCTTCGTCTTCGGCCAGGATATCCCGCGAATCCGAAAGGAAGTCGGCGCCGACCAGGCTGCCGATGGCGGCGGCGATGAGCCCCTGGACGCTGGCGGCAAAGAAGATGAAGATCAGCGCCGGCCACCCCAGCCAGGTTCCCATCAGGGCCATCATCGTCACATCGCCGCCGCCCAGTCCTTCGACGCCACGGGCGGCGTAGTACAGATAAAAGAGCAAGATCACCGACAGGCCACCGGCCAGCAGTCCAATGACGCTCTTGGCGACGGTGACCTCCGGCCACAATCCGGCCAGCGACCCCGGTTCAATCCAGGCGCTGTTGAGGATAAAGGCGGCGGCAATGCCGATGACAATGCCGGGAAGTGTGAATTCGTGGGGGATCAGGTAGTGGTCGAGATCGACAAAGGTAATGACCACCAACAGGGCCAGAAAGACGAAATAAAAACCAAATGCCAGGCCCACCGGCAGCCAGGGGACGTCGGTGACGGGAACGTCGGCACCGAAGTGGGTGGCGGCCACTTTGATCCACAGCGCCGCCGATAAAAAGCCCATCAGGGCCTCGACGACGGCGTAGCGCGGCGAAATTTCAGCGTCGCAGTCCCGACAGCGCCCGTCGAGGATAAACCAGGAGATAATGGGGATATTGTCGTACCACCGAATCGCGGTGTCGCACTCCGGGCAGTGACTTCCGGGAGTGATGATCGACGTGCCGGCGGGCACGCGATAGATGACGACGTTCAAGAAGGATCCGACGACGCTGCCCAGCACAAAGGCAAAAGCAGTTAGAGTAAAAAAGAGGGGTTCAGAGGCCATGGCGTCGTGGGCAAAAGGGCCGGTGGGGGCGGACCGGCCAGAGGGTAGCGATTACGAGTTGGCACCGTCTTCATTGTCGTCATTGATCGACTTTTGTCGATAGCCCCGGCCCAGGTACAGTACATGGGTCATGACGGCTGCAAAACTAAGGGTGGTCAGCGCGGCGGTGATAAAGAGGGTGGGATAGGGGTCGCGCACCACCAATTCGGCGCCGTCGGGCACGGCCATCGAGGTTGCACGAGCGGCGCTAATAAAGGTCAGAGAACCGGCGGTCACGGCACTGACGGTCAGAGCAAAATACTTCATCAGGCGCCGCCGGTAGCGGTAGGCGACGCCGTAGACCCAGTACCAGCAAAATAAGAGCCCCCAGGCCAGCGACACCATCAGCGGGTGCCACTCTGCGCTGTGGACGGAAAATCGAATGGCGAGCAGGGCCGCCAGAGCCAGGGCGCCATACGCCGGGTACAGGACAAGTTGTTGGGGGACTTTGCCCGGAAGAACGCGGGCCCGTGGAGATTCGTCGTCGCCGCGATCGCCGAGGATAACCGCCGGCAATTCCATCGACTGGCGTTCGGGAGGCGGTGGATCGGGGACGTCGAATTCACCGCCGTCTTCGGTTGTCTCTTCTTCGGCCACGGCGCGTTTCCTGTCAGCCAGAGTGCAACAGGGTCCTCGGTATCCATCGGCTACCACGATCGGCCACTGCGAAACAACGCAAGTGGACGCCCGAGAGATTCCTCCGCGTCGCAGCGGCGGGGGGCCGTGGCGAGCACCGACGGGTAAAAAAAACCGCGTCATGGGCGCCTAACGACGCCGATGACGCGGGGTGCGGCCGTCGCCTCGTGGAGATTAGGCGACAGTGGCGCGGTGTCGGTTGGGCGTACTCAGGAGGCGGCGTCAACGTCGCCGTCGGCGCGATCGGCGTCCTTGATTTTGCCGTATTTGTCGTCTCGTACGGACTGGCGAGTCCGGTTGGACTCCTCGTGCAAAAAGGGCTCCATATCGCGGATGATTCCGCGCTCGTAGGCCATTTTTGCCAGTTTTTCGCGCATCGTTTTTCGACCGCGAAAGAGTCGGCTCATCACCGTGCCCACCGGACAGTCCAGAATGTAGGCGATCTCCTTGTAGGCAAAGTCGTTGAGATCGGCGAGCAGTACCACCTGGCGAAATTCGGGCGACAGCGACTCGAAGGCCTCGCGGATCTCGGGGTTAAAGGACTTGAACATCGTCTCCTTTTCCGGGCTGTCGTAAAAATCGGTATTGTCCCGGCTAAAGAAGTTTTGCTCGATGGGCCGCTGGTCATCGGAGTTGAGGATCTCGCGCTCCTTTTTTTGGCGGCGGTACTTGTTGATGAACGTGTTTTTGAGGATCGTGAACAACCAGGCCCTGCAGTTGGTCCCTTTTTCGAAGCGATCCCAATTCGTAAAGGCCTTGATAAAGGTCTCCTGGACGAGGTCCTCGGCATCCTTTTCTTTTTTGGTGTAGCGCAGGGCGGTGGCGTACAATTCGTCGAGGTGTTCCAGCGCCGCCTCTTCGAAACCCTCGTAGCGCGGGTCGTCGGATTTGTTGAACTCGTTGATGCGCAACATGACCGTCTCCTTTCGTGTGCGTGTGTGTGCGTCGCAAGCCGGCGAGCCGGACTGATTTCGGGTCGCACGAGATTGTCGTTCACACTTCTCATCCCTTGTTATGTATTTAGAAGCATTCTAAGCCGGTGGGGTTTCAAAAAAATTCAGTTTATATCGGAAAGATATAATCAGGGTGGAAACAGTGCGGGCAACACCGGGGGCGGCGACGGTGGCCCTCGGTGGTGTCGGAGGCCGCCGAGGATACCGCCGTTGCGGGCCCGAAGTTAGACACCGTAGCCGGTCGGTCACGGCAGCGACTTCGGGTCGGTGAGCCGACGGGATGGAATGATTCGGCCAGACCGGTTGTATTCCCCGGGACGTCTCGGCCTTGTAAGGTCGTGGTACGGGTGTTACGGTTCCGCGACTTTCCATTGAATCAGCGCCCGGGCGCGCGCGGCTAGTGTCGCGCCGCAAGCCGCCACGGCGGGCGTCTTTACGGTAGACCTGTTGCTCTCCCGGACACGAAGGGATTTATCATGACGGATTCGGTCGACATCATTCCGATCAATATCGAAGAGGAGATCCGCCAGTCGTATATGGATTACGCCATGAGCGTAATCGTCGGCCGGGCACTTCCCGATGTGCGCGACGGACTCAAGCCGGTGCACCGCCGAATTCTGTACGCCCAGCGCGATCTGGGCAATCGCTGGAATACGGCCTACAAAAAATCGGCGCGCGTCGTCGGTGATGTCATCGGTAAGTACCATCCCCACGGCGACAGCGCCGTCTACGATGCGCTGGTAAGGCTGGCCCAGGATTTCAATATGCGAGTGCCGCTGGTCGACGGCCAGGGCAACTTCGGGAGTATTGACGGCGATCCGGCGGCGGCGATGCGGTATACGGAAGTCCGCATGGCGAAGGTCGCCCAGGAGCTGTTGGCCGATATCGACAAGGATACCGTCGACTGGGCTCCAAACTACGACGACACCATGGAAGAGCCCGAGGTGTTGCCGACGCGGATTCCGAATCTGTTGGTCAACGGCTCGTCGGGGATCGCCGTCGGAATGGCCACCAACATTCCGCCGCATAACCTCAGCGAGGTCATCGACGGGACGCTGGCGGTCATCGAAAATCCCGATATCGACGTCCACGAGTTGATGACCCATATTCCGGGCCCCGATTTTCCGACGTCGGGAATCATGTACGGAGCCAAGGGGCTCAAAAAGGCCTACACCAACGGTCGGGGTGTCATCAAAATGCGGGCCCGCGCCGATATCGAACACGACGAGTCGACGGGCAAGAGCACCATCGCCGTCAGCGAGCTTCCCTATCAGGTCAACAAGGCCCGGCTTATCGAAAAGATCGCCGGGTTGGTCAAAGACGACAAACTGGACGGCATCACCGATCTGAGAGACGAGTCCGATCGCCACGGCATGCGGATCGTCATCGAACTTCGCCGCGATGTCATCCCGGAGGTGATGCTCAATAATTTGTACAAGATGACGTCGATGCAGTCGTCGTTTGGCATCCAGATGCTGGCGATTGTCCACGGCCAGCCCAAGGTCATGGGCCTCAAAGAGGTCCTCAATCACTTCATTGATTTTCGCCGAGACGTCGTCACCCGGCGCACGCTCCACGATCTGCGTAAAAACGAAGAGCGGGCCCATATTCTGGAGGGCCTGGAGATTGCGCTGGACTACCTGGACGCCGTCATCGCCCTGATCCGGGGCAGTGACTCGCCCAAAGAGGCGCGCCAGGGGCTGATGAGCGAATTTGACCTGAGTCGTCCCCAGGCCCAGGCCATTTTGCAGATGCGACTTCAGAAATTGACCGGTCTGGAGCGCGAGAAGATCCTCAATGAATTGGCCGAAGTTCGCGCCGAAATTGAGCGCCTCCGGGGCATTCTGGCCGACGAAAAGAAGTTGATGGCCGTGATTGTCGACGAACTCGAAGAGGTTCGCGAAGCTTACGGCGACGAGCGGCGCACTGAAATCATCCAGGGCGTCACGGAGTTGTCGAAACTCGATCTGATCGCCGAAGAGGATATGGTCGTCACCCTGACGAACGATGGCTACATCAAGCGCACGCCACTCGACGAGTATCGAGCCCAGCACCGCGGCGGCAAAGGAAAGCGCGGCATGGGCACCAAGGACGACGACTTCGTCACCGATATGTTCGTCGCCTCCACCCACACCGATCTGCTGATCTTTACGTCGGTGGGCAAGGTCTACAAATTGATGGTCCACGAGCTTCCACGCGGCTCGCGAACGACCCGCGGCAAGGCGGTCATCAATCTGTTGCCCATTGAGAAGCAAGAGAAGATCAAGGCCATTTTGCCCTTCGAGGAATTCGAAGAGGGCAAGTACATCGTCACCGCCACCCGCCGGGGCGTCGTCAAGAAGACGGATCTGATGGACTACGCCAACGTCCACTCCGGGGGCATTTTGTCGATGGGCTTTAAGGACGACGATGACCAGTTGATCGATGTCCGCGTCACCGAGGGCGACGACCGACTCTTTTTGGCCAGCAAGCACGGCCAGTCGATCTGCTTTCACGAATCGGAGGTTCGCTCGATGGGCCGCACCGCCGCCGGTGTGTTCGGGATGTCGTTTCGCGACGGCGACGAACTGGTGGGCATGGATGTCATCAGCGCCGGCGACGAATCGTCGACGATCCTGACGGTCACCGAAAAGGGTTCCGGCAAGCGCACGACGATCGACGAGTACCCAACCCAGGGGCGAAATGGCATGGGCGTGGTGACCATCAAGACCAACGACGAAAACGGCGATCTGGTCGGCGTCGGCGTTGTCGACGACGACAATGAATTGCTCGTCGTCTCCGACAAGGGCCAGATTTTGCGGACTCGGATCCATCAGATCTCGACGTACAGCCGCAACACCCAGGGCGTGCAGGTCATGAACGTCGACGACGACGAACATGTGGTATCGATTGCCGTCCTCGATCCCGAGGAAGAAGACGAAGAATTCGTCGACGGCGACGGCGATGGTGATGCCCAAGAAGCCGCCGACGATGGCGAGGCCTCCGACAGCGAGGAAGTCGCCGAAGATGGCGCCGAAACAGCGCCTGTCGACTCCGACGAGGACCGTCAACCAGGCCCGGAACAACAGGATGAATCGGGAGACCAGGAGCAGTGAGTAGAAGTGGTTGACGGGCTTTGAATCGGTGTGTTAAATCGACTCGCCGACTGGTTGACGGGCCGTACAACGCCCCCCGGTCGGTGGTCGTATCGAGGTGGTCTTTGATGTCCGACTCGGGTGACGATCCAGAGGGCCAATCAGATGATTCGTCCTCGTCGATGTGGCTGAAAACCGGCGTTGCTGCAGGTCTCGGATTCGAATTCGTGGGCCTGGTATTGGCCGGCGCTCTCATCGGCACACAGATCGACACCCACTTCGATAGCTCACCGGTTGGACTGCTCGTATCGATGGGTCTGGCTCTGGTGGCTGCCGGATGGCATTGCTATCTGGTGTCACAGCGTCTGATGCGCAACGACGACGAGTAGACCATGGCCACCATCGACCGCAGCTTTGCCGACGGTTTATTCTGGCGTCTGATTACGCTGGGCGCCGTATTGGCTCCAATTTTAGCCCTGGCCGTATCGATTCGATTCGGCTACTCCGTCGCGCTCGGGGCGCTCGTCAGCGCTCTGAGTCTGAGGGTCACCGTCATCGCCGTGTATCGGATGATGACCGGTGTCAACGACGGAACTGGAACATACAAACGGCGAACGGCCTTCTGGGGTGCCGTGCTGGCCTTTAAGCTGGCAGGACTCCTATTTGTGATCTTCGTCGTTCTCGTATATCTCGATGCCCACGCCGTAGCCTTTGTGCTCGGCTTCAAACTCATACTACCGGCCCTGGCCTGGCAGGCCATTCGCAATTCCGGCGAGTACGACGAGCCGGTCGACAACGCCGACGACACAGAGAGTCCGTAGCTCATGGCTAGCTATACGTTTCTCGATTTCTTTCCAGCATACACCGAGCAGTCCGAAGAGGGATGGAACCACATCTTCGGCGATCCACTGCTCGACTCGACGGCCTCCGTCGGGATCACCCACGTCATCTTTACCGGCGTGCTGTTGGTGGTCCTGGCCGCCATCGCCTGGATCGCCCGTCAAAAATACAAGGACCGGGATACGGCCCTGGTGCCCGACGGCCAATTGACCTGGTCGAGCTTCTTCGAGGTGACCTTCGAGGCGATACTGGGGATGATGTCGGAGATGATGGGCGAGAAGGCCGCCAAGCGGTACTTTCCGCTGATCGGAGCCCTTGCGGTCTTTATCTTCTTTGGCAATGTCATCGGCCTGATCCCCGGGCTGTATCACCCGACATCGAGCCTCAATACCAGCCTGGCCTGTGCGATCGTCGTGTTTCTGGTCTACAACGCGGCGGGCTTTGTGGAGCACGGGATCGGCTATCTCAAAGAGTTTCTGGGGCCACTGGCCCTGTTGGCGCCGCTGATGCTGGTCATTGAATTGGTCAGTCACGCATTTCGCCCGATCAGTCTCTCCGTGCGTCTTACCGGGAATATGACCGGTGACGGCATGATGCTCGAGATCTTCGGAGATCTGGCGGTCGATATCATGAATATTCCCTTTTTGCTGCCCATCCCGTTTTTATTTCTGGGACTGTTGGTCAGCATCATCCAGGCACTGATCTTCAGTGTCCTCGCCAGCGTCTACATCTCGCTGGCACTTGAAGACCATCATTGATAGTTCACTCACGAGCCGTTAACTACGGGACCGAAACCAAGGTACGTTGACGTTCTGTCAACCCCGACACCACGGCGCAAGGCGACCAACTGAGTAACGCCGCGCGCCACTATCAGGAGGAAGTAGTCTCATGCTGAAGCAGAAAACCCTCGTCTTTTTGAGCACCTTCGCAGTCATCGCTCTCTGGAGTGCAGCGGCCTTTGCCGCCGACGCCGGGGCGGCGGACAACATCTTCACCACCTACTCGTGGATCGCGATCGGCGCCGGCCTCGGCATCGGTCTTGCCGCCGTCGGTGGCGCCATCGGAATGGGTAACGCCGCCGGTTCGGCCCTCGGCGGAATCGCTCGCAACCCGGGCGCAGCCGGGAAGATCTTTACGCCGTTCATTATTGCGCTGGCGCTGATTGAGGCCCTGGCGATTTACGCCTTCGTTATTTCCATCCTGCTTGTGCTGGAAATCGAAGTGGACGGACTGATCGAGATGACCATCAACGCCGCCGGCTAATACGGCAGCGATGCAGCAACGACGAGCCCGGCGCTTTCGGTTTCGAAAGCGCCGGGCTTTTGTCGTTTATCGCCGCCAGCGCACCACTGCCAGCGGAGGTGCCGTGGATTCCACGACGGCGACGACCCGGGCGCCGGCGCCGAGGTGGGCGCTCAAGATGGGGTCTTCGATGGCGCCGGCGCCGACCTGTTGAGCGTAGGCGGCGGGACCGACGGCGGGAGCGTGGTCATCAAAGGCGCTCATGGCGACGGCGGCGACGTAGCCGGTCAGTCCGAAGCGCCGACAGTACAGGGCGGCGGCGACGGGGCCGATGCGTCGGGCCTGCCTTCTCCAGCGCCGGGCGCCGATGCGACCGGGCAAGCGTCGATCGACGAATAATCCACTGGAGACCACCCAGTTGCCGGTTGGCGCCGGCTCCGCGAAGTCCGACAGCGCGTCGCGGCATGTGTGGCGGGACAAGGTGTCGAGGTCGGCAACGAGATCGACGCGGCGAAGCGATGTGGCACCGACGAGTTCGCCGTCGGATACGATGATGCGCTGGAGACCCGGCTGGCAGAGCGGAACTTCGAAGCAGTACCAGCGGTGGCGAGACAGCGATTTTGAAAGTCGACTCTCGACCCCGATTGGGGGGCGCACCTGCAGCGATGACGGATCGCGTCGAAGTCCGACCGGCTGATCACGGTCCTGGTCTCGGCGACAGGTCATGGTGACTCGGCGTTGACGAGATGAATACCGACGGTGGTACGGCAGCGCGAGCGCTGAACTCTTGCACCCCCGCATTGGGTGTGTTTTAATGCCGCTCGGTCGATGCCGATGGTGCCTCCTACAGTGTGGAAGTCCCCGCAAGGGGATGTCGTTTGCGGTTGACTCTCATCGAGTTCCGTCTCCTTCGGCACATTATCACGTCCTATCTGGAGCAGACTTCGGAATGATTGTCCAGTGTCCAAGCTGTTCAAAACGCTATCGGGTCAACGACGACAATATTCCCCCGTCGGGCGGTAAGATCCGTTGTCCCGCATGTTCACATGCCTTCGTGGTCTATCCGGACTCCGACCCGGATCCCGATCCGGAACCGGATCCGGCGAGTCACGAGGACCCGGGGGCCAAGACCTCGGTGGCGCAACGCCCCAATATGGAGGAGTTACTCGATTCCATGCAGGGCGGTGACCAATCCGGGGGGGCACAGTCGTCGGACCAGCAGGGCGGAGCAGCTGGAGGGGGCGATGATGATGTGGCCAAAACGGAAGTGATGGCCGGATCGGAGTTGCCCGATTTCAACAACCTGTTTGGCGAGGGCGGGCCCGACGACGATCAGACCGTGGAGATGGATAATCCCCTGGCTGGCGGTGGACTGGGCGATGATTCGGAGGTCGGATCGGCGCAGGGCGACGACCTGAAGACCCAGCAACTCGATTCCGACATCGTCGATCAGAGCCTGGGCCATGTTCGCGACCAGGCCGAGCAGAGTGCCTCCATCGAAGAACCGCCAGATGATGTGGGACCCAAGACCCAGGTGACACCGCCACCCAATATCGACGAAGTACCCGGTCCCCAGCACCAACAGCGGGCGTCGGTCCCCGACGATCCGACGCCGCCGCCGACGGGTTCGAATTCCGGTCCCCAATCAGGGAATTTTTCCAGCGGTTCGGGACCCGCATCGGATTCGCAGGACGCGCCATCGGGCAACTTCGGCGCCATGCCGGGACGAGATTCCGGAGGCCTGTCAAATTCTTCGACGCCAGAGCGCAAATCGTCGCCGGGAGCCCAGTCCGGCGGTCCATCTCGACCGCAGAGTGGTTCCCAGAACCCACGGCAAGGCCCTGGTGGTGCTCCCCCATCGCAGAGTGGTCCGCAGAATGCGCCGGGAAGCCCCGGTGAGCAGCGCGGCGACGCCGGTGGCGGCGATGGCCCCGACGGCAGTCATGAGGGGCCCTGGAAACTCAAGACCAATTTCGGGTTGACCTACGAATTTGCCGATAACGACAGTCTTCGAAACTGGCTCGAGAGCCGCGACGAACTCGACGGTTACGAGTTGTCGGCCGACGAGGGCGACTCGTTTTACCCGCTCGATGAATTCCCGCAGGTCGGCGGTGGTGCTCCGACACAAGACGGCAGCGCGACCGGCGGCAACGCACAGATTTCGTCGTCGGGCAAACAACCGCCAATCCCCGGCCGATCGACATCATCGGCCGGTTCCACCGCTGGACGAGACAGCCAGCAGGGACCGGGCGCTCAGTCCAGCGGTCCCGCCGATGCACCGGGATCGGGACGTCGGTCGACGTCGTCGGCCGGCGCAGGCTCGGGACCGCTTCCCCGATCGACGAGTGATGCCGGCAGCGGCGGCCACTCTCCATTTCACACCGCCGCCAATTCTGCGGTGACCAAACCGGAGGACGGATCGCAGCAATCGAGCGCCGAGGGCGGTCAAAAAGAGCGCATCGACCCCAATGAAAAATTCGAGCCTCCATCTCGCGACGGGACCCTGGGCTATACGTTGTTGTGGGGTGTGTTCATCCTGCTGTCGATTGTGGCCATTGGGTTGTCGCTGCAACTCTTCGGGATCGTCGATTTTCTGGGCGATGACGACGACGAGGAGCCGGCTGTCGTTGCCCAGCACGACGAGGAATTGGAGGGCGGTGAGCCGGCAGAAGACCCGGCGGGCCAGGAGCCCGACGAGTTGGCCGATGACGGTGAGTCCGATGAACCGGATATCCAGCAATTGCTGGAGGATGCCCGTCAACACCTGGAGAGCGAGGAGTACGAAGGCGCTCTGGAGCAACTGGAGGACGCCAACTCCATCGACCCCGAAGAAGTACGGGTCTACGATGTCCGGGCCGACGTCTACGACGAACTCGGCGACGATCAGCAAGCCGATGCAAGTCGAGACATTGCGCGGCATCTGCGTCAGGAGGGCGAGCTGCCCGAAGAGGCGTTGGAGTGAATAAGGATCGAGACGTCGCCTGTCGCCATTGACAGCCACATTGAAAGCCGTTTCCGTCGAATATCTTCACGACCCGCTGGTGCGGCTGCGCCGGTGCTGATGCCTCGTCCACTCAATACCACCGCACTAGCTGCTCGGCCTTGTACCCTGAGGATGGCCAGTCTCCTGCCTGGGGTGCTCGGGCCGACACGATTTGACAGTTTCTGAGGGCATTTACAGGCCCTGATGGCGAGGGCGCTCTTCGATGGATGTCTGCTGTCCCAGTTGCGAGACGGTTTACGAAGTCGACGAACGTCAATTCGGCGGCGACCGGCGGAGGACGCTCAAGTGCAGCAACTGCGCTCAGCTTTTTCAGTATCAGAGCAATCGTGATCGGCAAAACGAGGAGGGGCGTCGATGGATGATTCGCCGGGAAAATACGGGCGATATCCTGTATTGTGCGGGCTTTGACGTACTTCACGAATGGCTGGTGGAAGGCCGAGTGACGGCTCGCGACAGGATCTCTCGGACCGGGAATTCCTGGAAAACGCTGGGGGATATCGGTGAATTGACACCGATCTTCGAGGTCGCAGAATCGATTGCGGATATCTCCGGCGATGATCGGGCCAGGAGCCGTGATGAGACCCGCCGGCAGGTGGCACCGCCGGTGGAGCGCGACGGGCTGGATGGCACCGATACCGCCGTCGACGAGGGAGGTTCCACGCCGCCGCAGATGAGCGAAGAGCAGCAACGTGGGCGGGGGCCCGGGGTGCAACTCGAGGACCGGCGCTTTGGAAGTGCGGAGGGCGCCGATGACACCGAGGAGGCCGTCCAGGCGCCGGAGGAGCATCCGGCGGCGAAACCGACAGCCGATGAGCAGACCTTTGGTCAACTGGAACACCAGCGAGAACCGGACTTGGAGATTGCGAGGGCGGCGACGGGACGGCGCTGGCCCTGGGCGCTGGTCGCGGGGGTGGCGTTGTTGGTGGGCGCCGGAGTCTGGCAATACGACGCGATCCAGCAATTCGCCGATGACGTCGTCGCCGGAGGCGACCGCGGCGAGGACCAACGTCCAGAAGCAATGGAAGAGATGCCGTCTGTCGATGATGAAGCCAAACGAAGAATCGCAGAGAGTCTGAGGGAAGCGCGGGATGCGCAATATCGCGCCGGGATGACCGGCCTTGTCAGCGATCGTGCCGATTCGCTTCGAGACGCCGTCGACGTTGCGCGACAGGCGGCATCCGACGCCGGCGAGGCGCGGGAGGCGGCGGCTCGTGGACCGTCGACGGTCAGCGGGTATATCGACGCCGGTCGACGGGCCCGGAACCGCGGGGCGACCGACGACGCGCGGCGGTACTTCGAGGAGGCCCTGGAGATGTCATCGGGCAACGCGCAGGCCCTGGTGGGGCTGGGTTGGACGGAATTGTCGGAGGGCCGCGATGCGCAGGCCGTTGAGTTGTTTGAGCGTGCGCGACGACAGGATCCGTCGGCGTCGGAGGCATTGATCGGTCTCGGTCGGGCGGAGCGAAATCGAGGTCGCCAGCAGGCGGCGCTCGATGCCTACGAGGAGTATCTCCGGGAGTTTCCAGGCGGTGATCAGGCCTCGATTGCCGAATACCAGAGTGAGCAACTTCGCCGGGCCATCGACGACTGATCTTCGATTCGATTTGGCCGTTCGTTGATTGTGGCAAGTGAGGATTGTGATGCGACGCCTTTTTGTGGCTGTCGACCTGTCGATCGCCGTTGTGGAGCGCATCGCCATGCTTCAGAACGAACTTCGAGCGGAGATCGGCGAGCGATTCGACGATGTGCGCCTGCGAACGGTGGACGCGCCGAATATTCATCTTACGCTGAAATTTCTGGGCGATACACCGCCGGCGTTGGTGCCGCGGATCACCGAGGCCCTCAGCGAGTTGTGCGAACCCCTGTTCCCCTTCGATATCGAGTGTCTGGGGGTCGGCGCCTTTCCCTCCGTTCAATCGCCACGGGTCTTGTGGGTGGGCCTCGACGACCAGGGCGCAGAGGTGCTCGAATTGTTGCAGCGCCACGTGGAGCGCGATCTCCACGAATTGGGGATCGAAAAGGATCGCCGGGAGTATCATCCACATGTCACAGTGGCCCGGGTCAAATCGGGGTCGCCGCCGTCATTGGAGTCACTGCTCAAAGAGTACGGGGACGTGGGTTTTGGCCAGAGTTTTATCACCGATATCGTTCTCTACGAGTCCCATCTCGGCGCCGACGGGGCGCGTTACGACGTGGTCGAGCGGTTTTCGCTACGGGAGCGGTGATCGGAGAATGGAGGGCGGTCATTCGTCGACGGTGATGCCAGCGTCGACGTCGCTGTAGTCAAAGGGGCCGTCGACAGGGTGGGCCGATAGGCGCTCCTCGAGTCGCCACAACAGCATGGAGGCCGCGATGTGCACCGACAGGATTCGGACCTGTCGGCGGCTTCGCCCCTGGAGGTGAACCCGTCGGCAAAAGACGCCCTCCGGGGTTGCGAGCCCGAAGTCGACGGTGCCCACCGGTTTGTCCTCCGTGCCTCCCGTGGGGCCGGCGATACCACTGATGGCCAGGGCGTAGTCGGCCCCGCTTCGGCGACGGGCTCCAGCGGCCATCTGGGTGACGACCTGGGGGCTGACGGCACCGTATTCGTCGAGCAGTGCTTGGTCGACGTCGACGAGTTCGACCTTGGCGCTGTTGGCATAGGTCAGGTAGCCGACTTCGAAGTAGCGCGAGCTGCCCGAGACTTCGGTCAGCATCGCCGCCAGCAGCCCGGCGGTGCACGATTCGGCGACGGTCACCGACGCGTCGTGAGCCACGAGTTGCTCGCCCAATCGTTGCGACAGTGATTGATCACCTTCGGCGACGAGCCAGCGACCGATGCGGTCGCGAATTTCGGTCTCGTAGATCGGACCGTCGGCGTCGTCGCCTTCGATGACGATTTCGATGACCGGAAATTCGGCGCGGATCCCGAATTTGAGGCCCTGTTGTTGGGCGCGCTTAGGAAGATCGCCGAGGCGATCTTCGAGATCGCTTTCGCCACGACCGAAAAACGAGAAGCGGCGCCGAAAGGCGGTATTCTGTCGTTGTTGTTGGAGGTGTCGGTCGGCAAACCACTGAAACTCGTGGGGTACGCCGGGAAAAAAGAAGTAGTCGATGCCGTCGACGGAAAGTCGGAAGCCGTCGGCGGTGCCTACCTGACTGGGAAGGACGTCGGCGGAGTCCGGAAATTGGCACTGGCGCCGATTATTGTCGGTAAATTCGATATCTCGCGACGCGAACCGCCGTTTGATCCGCTCGATGGCCGCCGCAACTTCGACGAGCGACGCATTGGCAAACTCGGCGGCGGCCTGGCGGGTGACGTCATCGGCGGTCGGTCCCAGACCGCCGCTGACGACGACGATATCGACCTTGTCGAGGTCCGCCAGGGTGGCGACGATGGCGTCTGTGTCGTCACCGACGGTGCGACACTCTCGAATGTCCAACTGCAGAGCCCTGGCGGAGCGGGTCAGATAGTGGGCATTGGCTTCGACGACGCGTCCGTCGAGCAACTCGTCGCCGATACAGACAATAGACGTCGTCTTCATCGAAATCTCCTGTGTGGGATCAAGGACGCACGGCGCTTGAGCAGGGGCGATGGGACCGCCGTCATCGCCGGCGACAGGAAGCGGTCAAACTTGCGATGTTGCACCTGCTTTCGTACCGTTTTCCGGCGGTGACTTCCAGCTTGCGGAGTTCTTTGCGCGGCGACAATACATCGACAGGCTTGGTCTATGGGTGACGCCTTCGGAACATATCAACTCCACGAAAAAATCGCCCAGGGCGGTATGGCGGAGGTGTTTCTGGCGTCGAAGCAGGGAGAAATTGGTGGATTCTCCCGGCGCCTGGCGATCAAGCGGATGTTTCCCCATTTCGTCGATCGAGACGATATCATCAATATGTTTATCGACGAGGCGCGCATTGCCTCTCGCCTCCACCACTCCAATATCATCCAAATCTACGATCTGGGCGTCGTCGACGGCACGTTCTTTATTGCCATGGAGTACGTCGAGGGGCTGGACCTGCGTCGAGTCTGCGAGTTGGGAGTGGAGTTCAATCAATTTATATCGCGACCGATGGCGGTGTACATCGCCGCCGAAGTGGCCGCCGGTCTTGAATATGCGCACGGGCAGACCGATCAACAGGGTCGGCCCATGAATATTATTCACCGCGACGTCTCCCCACAGAATGTGTTGCTCAGTGTCGATGGCGCCGTCAAGATCTGTGACTTCGGTATCGCCAAGGCCGAGAGTCGGCTCACCGAGACACGGGTCGGTGAATTCAAGGGCAAATTCTCGTATATGAGTCCCGAGCAATTCGGGCGCGGCGAGCTCGATCATCGAAGCGACATCTTTACGCTCGGGATCGTGCTGTACGAGACGACGGCGGCGACCCGCCTATTTCGCTCCGACAGTGAATACGAGGCGATGCGCAAGATCACCTCCGGGGAGATTACGCCGCCGTCGGCGGTGCACCGTGATTATCCGCCGCGGCTCCAAGAAATTGTGCTCAAGGCGCTGGCTCTGGAGCCGGAAAATCGCTACGCGACGGCCGCCGAATTCCGGGCCGATCTGGAGGACTGGCTCTTCGAGCAGCGCACCCGTGTCGGGCGCCGGCAGGTCGGTGAGTATGTTGAGAGACTTCGAGAGGAGAGCGAACAGCGAGAGTCAGGGGCGGGACGCGGCGAGCGCCCGGGGGCCTCGGAGGAGCATCGACGCCGGGAAACGGCTCCGCCCGAAGCACCGGAGCCGCCGGTGGAACCGACGACTCAGATGACGCTGACCGACGAGGAATTGGAGCGAATCGACGGCGGAATGTCGTCGGTCGGCGATGGCGATTCGACGATTGAGTTGACGGTCTCCGAGGAGGGCATCGAGGCGGCGGCCGACGGGACCGGTTGCGTTGGGCAGTCGGTCGACGAGGATATCGAGCCGACGCTCGACGAGACGGTGTCTGCCGATACCCTCGATGAGCGACCGGGCGTCAGTGATGCCGGCGGCCCTGACTCGGAGTCGGCGCCGAAACAGCGGACGTCGAGTTCGGCGTCGGCGGCCGTTGAGATCAAGCGAATCAGTGCCGAGGAAGCGCGCCGTCGCCGCGGCGACGATCAATCGCAGCGAGATGAGACCGTCGACAGCGACGATATGCCGACGATTGTCGACGATCGGCTCGACGAGGAGACGACGGCGCCCATGCGGGGCGATGACTTCGAGGTGGGGCCCACACAGGTCGTCGATGGTGACCGGCAGACGTCGGATTCCGGCGAGGTCACCGCCATCCATCTCGCCGACGACGATCTGGGCGAAGTCGACGATAAGCAGGCATTGCCTCCCTCGGGCCCGTCGGCCCCTGGCGATGGCCGTCGGGCACAACGGGAGAACGGCCGGCGCTCTGCAATCGGGGATACCGGCAACATTGATGTCGCAGACCACACCATGAGCGGTGACGGCGATGAGTTACTCGATGATATGCCCGATCTGAGGCCGGGGGGACGGGAATTGACCGGTCTCAACGAAATTCAGGGGCATTCACGACGAGAGCGTCGCACGGATCGAATGGAGGCCGTCGAAAGCACCGACGATGCCGGAAATGACGACGGTATGCGCATCGAGATCGTCGTCGGGGTGGCGGCCGCCGTCGTTATTGTCGGACTACTTGTGTGGTTTGGGTGGTAGGCGCCAGCGCCGCAGTTGTCTTCGATGGCCTCCGGCAATGACGGCGTTGATCGCAGAATGCGCGGTCTGGGTGAGGATCGAAAGATTATTCGATCCTCGTATTTTTGCAGTGAAAACAGGGGGTTGGGAGATAATTGTGGGTGTGGTCTGTGACTTTTTTTGAGATCGCACGCAAGATCGGTCGTCGACCTGTCGACAACAACTACAGGGGGCGAATTGCGCAGCGCCGCCGAGGCACAGCAGCGCGACAGGACTCTGTCGTCGATGGAAGCTGTGGCGTCGACGGCGTTCGCTAATAGATGTTGGAGTGCGAAAGAGTGGAATTGGCTCAGGGCATGGCAACGGGAGGAGATGATGACCGATCCAGTCAGTGGCGAAGCGGCGGCACAGGCCGTCGAACAATTATCACCGGAGACCGATGTACTCGACGGCGTCGACGGCGCCGGTGACGGGGCGGATTTTTCGGAGGTGATGGAGTCGTCACAGGAGGGCGATGTCGACGGCGTCGACGAGACAATGGAGGTCGACGCCCCCCAGGAGGGCCAATCCGTCGAGGAGGTTGGAGAAATTCCGACGGAGGACTTCATCCAGCAACTTCTGGAGCAGGAGGAGCATGTGGAGGAGATGATGGAGCGCTGTCTCGATGGGGGGACGATGGAGCAGGAGGAGATGCTCCAGATGCAGGCCGCCATCTACAGCTATTCGCAGCGCGTGGATGTGACGACGAAAGTGGTCGACAGCGCCACCAGCGGCGTCGAACAGGTCATGAATACGCAGGTCTGACTCGGTAGACCGGGCAGCGGAGTGTGAATCGTGAATACAATGGCAGGCTGGTGTATGGAGAATCCAACAGGGGCTGTGTTGCAGTCGGCAGGTCTCATGGGATGGGTGGCGGCGTCGGTGGTCATCGGATTGGTGGCCGGCTGTGGCGAGCCGCTCAAACACGGGCTGGACGAAGAGGAGGCCAATGCGATGGTCGTCACCCTCAGTCGAGAGGGCGTCGATGCCGAGAAGTCGCGCGATCCGGGCGACGGCGAGCGATGGGCCGTCGATGTTCCGTCCCACCAGCGCGTCGACGCCTGGACGGTATTGGAGCGCGAGGGATTTCCCCGGGCCGAGCAGGGCGGGTTCGATGATTTTTATCCCGGCGGTGGATTGATTCCGACGGCCCAGGAAGAGCGGGTCGTGTTGCAGTATGCGACGGCCCGCGAATTGCAGTCGAGCCTGATGCGCGTCGACGGGATCATCGATGCTCATGTGCACCTCGTATTGCCCGAAGAGCCGCGGGTTCAGATGGGCATCGACGAGGACTCCGAGCCGCGGGCCAGTGTGCTGGTGCAGTGGCGCCAGCGAGACGGGTCGCCGCCGCTGGACGCCGACGCCATCCGACAACTCGTCAGCGGTGGCGTCGAGGATCTGCGCGCGGAGTCAGTGCACGTGGTGATGACCGCCGTCGGCGACGTGGAGTACGAGCCGGTGGACGTCGACTTCGCACAGGTCGGTCCCGTTGCCGTGGCCCCCGACAGTCAGGGGCTTCTTCAGGGGCTGATGGCGGCCATGGGGTTGGTGATCATTGTGCTCGCATCGGGGCTGGTCTTCGTCGTCTTTCGCCAACGCCGGGCGACCGAGGAGGACGGAGCACTATGAGTGATGCGAAGTTCGACGATCTGACATCTGCCGAGGCGGGAGTGGTGTGGATGACGCTCCGCTGTCGAGACGCCGACATCGAAGCCCGAGGCTGGGACATTGAGGCCTGTGCTTCGGCTCCACTCGCCGAATTTCTGGAGGCCTTACAGGGTTCGTCAACTTCTGTCGAGGACGCCGACGACGTCGAATCGGCGCGACTTCGACGGTGGGTCGACAGAGCGGAGGGCGACCACCGATCACCGCTTCGGGACGTGGCCGATCGGATCTTCGAGGTCCTCGACGACGAGCAGACATCGCAGCTGCATCGACACATGGCCCGTCGGCGCCTCCGCGCCGGCCTCGAAGAATACGGGGGCGATGTGTCGATGGCGGGCACCGGATACTTCGATGTGCGTCAGTGGATCGACGGCGGTGACGACAGGTCGCTGACACACAAGTGCATTGCTGTTGGGATCATGGTGGTGGCAGCCGTCGACGATATCGCTGTCCGTCGCCGGCTGGCGGCGACGGTCGCCCAATTGCCGTCGTCGGCGATTCCCCACAGTTGCCATCGCCGTATCGAGCAATTGTCGCCATCGGCGGCGGTATCCCGTCGGGTCTGCGAGGTCTACGGTCGATTGGCCGACGGCGATTATCGGCCCAGTCAGGAATTGGCAATTCTCGGATTATTTTTCGTGGTCAGTGCCAGCGTTCTTCGCCACAACGGCGGGCTCGACGACCTGGAGCGGCAGTTGTCGGGATCACTCCAGCGGGCCTGTCGAAAATACCGACGGGTCTGTCTTCGGAGTGCGCAATCGGACTTGTTTCCAGCCATTGCCGAGCTTCTGGATGACGCCATCGGCGTCCTGGAGGCCACATCACCACCGACGGAGGCCTGCGATGAGTGAGCCGATCCCAACCGTATTGCCGCGAGATTGTGAGGTGGCGACGAAAGCGGCGCCGTTATTCGACGGAGGGCGCGTCGTCTCCGCCCGAGCTGTCGACGATCTTCGGGCCATCGAAGCAGAGCTGGAGGAGCTCATCGACCGGGCACAGAGCGCCGTCGAAAAGGCCGAAGAGCGGGCGGAATCGATTCGCGAGCAGGCTCGAAGGGAGGGCCGCAATGAGGCGATGCAGGAATGCATGGAGCATCTTGCGGCGGCGCGCTCCGAATACACGTTGCTACGACAGCGGGCCGAACAGGATATGGTGACCCTGGCGTTTCGCATCGCCCGGCGACTTATCGGGCGCACCATCGATCTCGATCCGGAGGTCGTCCGGGATATTGTGGGAACGGCACTGGTCAAGGCGCGCGGCCGAGAGGAAATCGTCGTCTGCGTCCATCCCGAAGACCTCCGCCACATCGAGACGTCGCGCGATGAGTACACGCGGAGTCTCGACGGGGTGCCGGTGTACTTCGACAGCGATCCGGAGTTGGAGCGAGGCGATGCGGTCATCGAGACCGAATCCGGTCGCATCGACGGCCGGCTGGAGTCGCAACTGGAGGTCCTTCGCAATGCCGTGATGGACGCCGAACTCATCGATCACGACGGCCGGTCCGGGCGTCGTAGCAGGGAGGGGGAATAGCGCCATGAGCGATAATATCGACGATATCGGCGGGGCCGGCGACTCGATTCTGGGGCGTTATATCGATCGCGTCGACGATGCGGAACCGGTGCGGGTTCGCGGGCGGGTCCGGGAGGTGACCGGGCTTGTGGTGCGGGCCAGTGTTCCGGAGGCAGCAGTCGGAGAATTGGTCCAGATCGGGCTGCGCGACGGCTCGGTGATGCCCGCCGAGGTTGTGGGGTTTGAGGGCGAGGAGGTGGTTCTGATGCCGCTGGGCGATGTCGCCGGCATCGGGCCCAGCGCGGTGGTGGAGTCGACGGGAGAGCCGCTCAATATTCGCTGTGGACCGGGGCTTTTGGGGCGCGTACTCGACGGGCTGGGCAATCCGATCGATGGCGGCCCGCCGCTTGCGGGCCGAGATGTTCAGGACTGGCCGTTGATGCTCCCGGCGCCCGATCCCTTTACCCGCAAGCGGATTGCGGAGCCGATGTCGATGGGAATTCGCGCCATCGACGGGTTATTGACCGTCGGGCGCGGCCAGCGCGTCGGCCTATTTGCCGGTTCCGGCGTCGGCAAGTCGACATTGATGGGCCAGATCGCCCGCGGAAGCGATGCCGACGTCATCGTCATCTCGCTGATCGGCGAGCGAGGGCGCGAGGTCCGCGAATTTATCGAGGAAGTTCTGGGCGACGAGGGCATGAAGCGGGCGGTGGTCGTCGTCGCCACCAGCGATGCGCCGAGTCTGATCCGACTCAAGTCGGCCTTTGTGGCCACGGCGATCGCCGAGTATTTTCGGGCCCGATCGGGAGACGTGTTGTTGATGATGGACTCCGTGACGCGCTTTGCCAGAGCCCAGCGCGAGGTCGGTCTTGCGGCCGGAGAGCCGCCGGCTCGCCAGGGCTATCCGCCCAGTGTATTCAGCATGCTCCCTCGGCTGCTGGAGCGGACGGGCAACGACGCCAACGGCTCGATCACAGCGCTGTATACGGTGCTGGTCGCCGGAGGCGATATGGAGGAGCCGATCGCCGACGAGGTTCGCGGCATTTTGGACGGACATATCATTTTGAGTCGAGAACTCGCCGGCCGCAGTCACTGGCCGGCCATCGACGTGCTCCCGTCGCTGTCGCGAGTGATGGGCGATGTGGTCAGCCAGCGACACGACGCGGCGGCCAGTCGCTTTCGCGAAGTCCTATCGACCTACGAAGAAAAACGGGATCTTATCAGCCTCGGCGCCTACGACTACGGAACGGATATGGACGTCGATCTGGCGATCGACTACATCGAGGAAATGGAGGAGTTTCTCCAGCAGGGAATCGACGAATACACCGAACAAGAAGAGACCGTCGAGCGTCTGCTCGACCTCTTCGGCGCCTAATTCGGAAGCTAAGACCGGAGACCGACCATGGATGAGATCGACGGTGACTACGATCTGGAAGTGTTGCTCGAGGTTCGGCAAAATGAGTACGACGACGCGGAGCGCCGCTACCAGGAGGAACTGAAGGCGCAGCGGGAGTTAGAGCAGAAAGTACAGCGCCTAAAGAGCGAAGTTCGACAGCAGGTCCAAGAGCGCAAGCGGCGCTGCCGAGACTTCGACCGCGCGGTTGCCGATGGCAATCGAACAATGGGCGAAATTCAGAACTTCGATCACTACGTCGCCCGGCTGCGCAAACTGGAAGACGAGACGCAAACGCGGCTTTCTACAGCCCGCAACAAGTTGCGGCGAATCACCCGAACCATGGAAAGCGCCCACGATGAGATGCTCGATGCGCTGCGCCAGCTCAAGGCCGTCGAAAAGCACTACGAGGACTGGCAGGAAGAGCGCGACGCCAAGCAACAGCGCCGGCGGTCGGCCAAAATGGATGATGTGGCGGCCCGAATGTGGCGCCAGAATCGATAACGGAGACGACGATGAAACCGAACTTACGCGACGCCAATAGGCCCTGGTCTTCGCGGGCTCAACAGGAGGTCCCGAAGCTTCGGGGAGCGATCACCAAACACCTCGATGAGCCGATGATCACATCGTCGGCGGCGCCGATGATGGGGGAATTATTGACCCGGCTCGAGGGGTTTTCCGATCCCGGCGACGCCGGCGACCTGCGCGAACCACCGATAGCCGGGGGGCGAGAGCCGATGTCCCAGGCGGAGGCGACCTCCGTTCTCCACGATGCCTGTGCCACCTTGCGTCAACGGCTCCTCAGTGGCGGCGACGACGCGAAGACATCGGACAATTTGCAGGCCATGGTGGAAGTGATAGATGATCATCTGTCGATGAAGAGTGAAGTACTGGCTCGTGCGGCCAGTGACCCGACGCCCGGCTGAGCACAGAGCGCCGTACCGGGATCGCCGTATCGTGATCGTGGAGAGGTCGAATATGTCAGAATCGAAACCACGGGAACTCGGAGAGCAACAGACATTGTGGTCGTTTCGGGACTTCGCCGGTTCCCGCCAGACCGAGGAGTTGCTCGAGGAGGTCCGTCGGCGTGGGCGCGTCGAGCGCTGGGGTCACGCTGCACAGATTCCGGTCTTTGCCGGTGGCGATGACATTGTGATGGTGGTCGACGGCAATGTGGTTGTCGAGCGCGACGGCGGCGATGATTCGCTGCGGCTGACGCGAGGCGATGCGTTTGGAAAGACGCCCAAAGGTCGGGTGGCGTCGAGCACCGGTCCCATGGAGGGCCATCAACTCCAGGCAGTGCGAGAGACGACGATTTCGACGGTGGAGCGCGATGTGCTTCGCCAGATCTGGGACGACGTCGATGTTCGGCTCGGCGTTGAAGCCGGCGGCTGGTTTCGCAAAACGCGCCTGGAGGTGCCGGTCTGGCCGCTGGTGGGCACGATGCCGACAACCCGGCTGGCCCGGGTGTTGCTGCATCTCGTCGAGCAGTACGGCACCATCGACGGCGATCGGGGCCGACTGCCGGTGGCGATGAAGCCCGGGGAACTCGCAGGGTTGGCGGGGATCCAGAAACACCGCGCCGCCGATGTGTGGTCGCTCTTCGAGCGCACCGGACTGGTCAGTGTCGACGGCGACGCCGTCATTCTGGAGCAACTCGAGACCCTCCGAAACTACGCCCTGAGTTGATCGCCATCGGCGCATGACGCGCTGGATTGCTCAATGGCCGCCGCCGGTGGAATGGGGCTCGACTTCGACGTCGAATTCCGGGCCGCTGTCGTCGGCCTCGTCGAGTTCGTCGGGCAATAAGACGCATTCTCGCGTGGTCAGGTACAGACCGAAATTATCGAGTTTAAACCCCGCCAATTCGATACGTCGCCGGGTCTCCGATAGCTGTTCGGGGACCAGGATATTGGCGATCAGATCTCGCTGGTCGTGGGCCGCCCACCAGAGATAGTCGGGCAGTAACTCCAATAATTCGTCGAGATTCTGGCGTACAAAGGAGATGCTGAGCTGTCGCGTCGAGCGGTAGGGGTTGTAGCCTGGATGGTCGTTGCGAAGTCGGGCGCTGACGAGTTCCCGTCCCAGGTGATAGAACATGCGGTCGAAGTGATAGGGGGAGTCGCGCTGTTCGAGGGCTCCGTAGTCACTGCCGGTGACGGCGAGATCGAGGCGGTGGGTCATCCCGGCGTATTGTCGAAGCGCCTGGTAGCGCCGACCGGCGCGACCATCGTCGCAGCCCTCTTCGAATTGGGGGATCAAATCATCGAGCACCGTCGAGGGGCTGTAGGCCGGGAAATTGGCATCGGGAAAGCGATTTCTAAGATGCCGGTGGTACTCCCGTAAAAAGAGTCGAAAATCGAATTCGTCGAATTGAATACCGAGTACGAGGCTCGTCTCGATCTGCTGGACCGTACCTTCGGGAGTCATACAACCACTCATGACGACAGAAAATGTGGACGGCGACACAAACAATGGCGGTCGTACAGACCGTGTACGGTCCATACTACCGTGTACACCGACGGAGGCGAAAGGGGTTTTGGCGACGGTTGGCTCCGGAGGGCTGTCGGGGGTGCGACGAGATGCCACCGACCGGGAGGCTCCGGGGTGCTTGAACGGTCCCGGTGGCGGCGATAGGTTGCGGCGTCCACGAAGTTGTGCGGCTTGCTCGAACCGCGGGCGGCCCGTGAAATCGATGACAGTACAAGGCAGGTGTAGCGATGGAAGGATTTGACGTACTTGTGGCCATTCACAACGTATTGCGGTGGCTGGTGATCGTCGCCGCCATTGCGGCGATCGCCGGCGCCTGGCACGGCGTCGTCAAACAGCGGGAATGGACCGGTGGCGATCGGATGCGCACCGTCTTTTACGTCGCCTCGATGCACCTTCAGCTTCTGCTGGGACTGGTGCTCTACTTTCAGAGTCCCACGGTCCAGCAGGCCTTCGACGATCCGGGGTGGGCGATGGGCGAGACGATGTTCCGCTATTTTTTCGTCGAACACATTGTGACCATGATTCTGGCCGTTGTCGTCGTCCAACTGGGTTCGATTCTGTCAAAACGCACCGACGATGACGCCAAAAAGCACAAGCGTTCGGCCATTTGCTTTACACTGGGACTGCTTATCGTCGTCGTCGGTCTGCACTATGTGTGGATGGAGCGGCCGCTATTTCCCGGGCTGTAAGGCGTAGACTATTCGAGTCAGACGACGACGAACGACTGAGGAGCTCGCACCATGAGCGATGACAGCGGCATTGAGGTGTTGGATTTGAGCTCGCACGGCGACGGCGATGGTGTCGACGTCGGGGCGTTGCTATCGAAATACGGCAATAAAGTGCTGGCAGGGGTGATTGCCGTGGCCGTGCTGGCCACGGCGATGACGTCGGTCTTCCAGGTCAATACCGACAGTGTGGGGGTGGTCCTGCGCTTCGGTGAGATCCATCGGACCGTGGAGCCGGGCCTGCAGATGAAATTGCCGCTGGGCATCGAGAGCCACCATCTGGTTCCGACGCGAAAGCAGCTCAAACAGGAGTTCGGCTTTCGGACGGTCGCCGCCGGCGAGGAGACCGAATACGACCGGTCGGGCTATGAAGACGAATCCCTGATGTTGACCGGCGATCTCAACGTGGTCGACGTGCAGTGGACGATTCAGTATCGAATTACGGACGCCGAAAAGTATCTCTTTGAGGTGCGCGATGTCGGCGATACTCTGCGGTTTTTGACCCAGGCGATCATGCGCGAGATCGTCGGCGACCGAACGGTCAACGAGGTCTTGACGGTGGGTCGAACCGAGCTCGCTGTCCAGGTGCGCGACCGGCTCCAAGAGCGCGTCGAGAGCTACCAGATGGGGGTTACCGTCAGCGATGTCATCCTCCAGGATGTCACGCCGCCGGGACCGGTGCGGCCGGCCTTCGACGAAGTCAATCAGGCCCAGCAGGACCGGGAGCGGCTCATCAACGAAGCACGACAGGCCTACAACGAGGCCGTACCCCGTGCTCGCGGTGAAAAAGAGCAGACCGTCCAGCGCGCCGAGGGCTATGAGATCCGGCGGATCAACCGCGCTGAAGGTCAGATCACCCGCTTTGACAACTTGTACAACGAGTACCAGCAGGCCCCGGAGATCACCCGTCAGCGCATCTACCTGGAGACATTCGAAGAAATGCTACCCGGTATCGACGAGGTCACCATCATCGACGCCGAAGCCGACAACACAATACCCATCTTGCCCTCGGGCACCACACCGGAGTCGCTGGGGATCGGGGGAGGTAACCAATGAATTGGAAAGCACTGATCGCTATCGCAATCGCGGGGCTGGTCGCCGTCGTTGGCGCATCATCGCTGTACGTCGTCGACGAAAACGAGCAGATCGTCGTCACCCAATTCGGGGCTCCCGTCGGGGAGCCGATCACCGAGCCCGGATTGAGTTTCAAGTTGCCCTTTGTCCAGCAGGTTCACAGCTTCGATAAGCGTTATCTGGAGTGGAGCGGCGACCGCAATCAGATTCCCACTGCGGACAAACGCTTTATCTGGGTCGATACCTTCGCGAGATGGCGGATTACCGATCCACTTCGCTTCTACCAGCGAGTGCTCGACGAGACCGGGGCCCAGTCTCGCCTCGACGACATTGTCGACGGAGCAACCCGCGACGTCGTCGCCGACCACGACCTCATCGAAGTCGTCCGGTTGACCAACCGCGATCCGGAAGTCGATCACCAACTGGAGGGCATCGACGATGATCTGGAAGTCGATGTCGATGTCGAAGAAGACCCGGTCCACACGGGACTCGTCGATATCGAGCACGGTCGAGACACCATCATGGACCAGATCATCGAGCGATCCTCGGAGCGCGTCGAGGATCTGGGTATCGAAATTCTCGATGTGCGCTTCAAGCACATCCACTACAACGAGGATGTCCAGGAGCAGGTCTTCGCGCGGATGATCGCCGAACGCCAGCGCATCGCTCAGGAATATCGCTCCGAGGGCGAGGGCGAGGCCGCTCAGATCGAGGGTGAAAAAGAGCGCGAATTGCAGCGACTGGAGTCCGAGGGGTATCGCGAGGCGGAGGAAATTCGAGGCCGCGCCGATGGCCAGGCCGCCGGGATGTATGCCGAGGCCTTTAGCGTCGATCCCGAGTTTTACCGCTTTTTGCGGACCATGGAGACCTACGAGGAGGTCCTCGACGAGGAGTCGACGCTGGTGATGACCACCGACAGCGACTTCTTTGAATACCTGCAGAATATCGGCGATTGATAGGCGCTGCGACCAAGCGGAGCGGAACCACAGCATGGCACGCGAAACTATAGATCTCCCCATCGATCCGCTGCTTCCGGAGGTCGTCGACACACTTCGCAACCACTCGGGACTGGTCATCGAGGCGCCGCCGGGGGCCGGCAAGAGTACGCGGGTGCCGCCGGCGATTCTGGACGGCGATATCGCCGGCGACGGCCGGATCGTGATGCTGGAGCCGCGGCGCGTCGCCGCCCGGGCGACGGCGCGGCGTATCGCTGACGAGCGCGGTGTGGCGCTGGGCGGCGAGGTCGGCTACCAGGTTCGATTCGACCGCAACATTTCGTCGGAGACCCGGCTGTCGGTGATCACCGAGGGGATCCTGACGCGCCGCCTTCAGGGCGATCCGTTTCTGGAGGATATCGGCGTGGTCATCCTCGACGAGTTTCACGAGCGAAGTCGCCACACCGACCTGGCGATCGCATTTTTGAAGGAAGTCCAGGAGGTCCGCGACGATCTGAAAGTGGTCGTCATGTCGGCGACGCTGGAGGCGGAGCCCATCGCCGACTACCTCGATGTGCCGTCGCTTAAGAGCGAGGGACGGACCTACCCCGTCGACATCGAGTATCTGGACAAGCCGCCGGAAGATCGCGTGGAGTACGAGGCGGCTCGTCAGGTTCGCGGCTACGTGGGAAGCGAGGGCGACGACGGCGGCGATATCCTCGTTTTTCTTCCCGGGCGCGGTGAAATTCACCGCTGTCTGGAATCGCTCGAAGATTGGGCCCGGGGCCGCGACCTGGAGTTATTGCCGCTGTACGGCGCGCTGTCGTCGGGCGAGCAGGATCGGGCGCTTCGAAGCGGCGGTCCGCGCAAAGTCATTGCGTCGACCAATATCGCCGAGACGTCGGTGACCATCGAGGGCGTGACGCTGGTCATTGATTCCGGAAAGGTGCGCCAGATGCGCATGTCGGAGGCCAGCGGCGTCGACAATCTGGAGACGGTCCACGTCAGTCTGGCCTCCGCAAAGCAGCGCGCCGGGCGCGCCGGTCGCGTCCAAAAGGGTCGCGCAATCCGGCTGTGGACCCAGGCCTATGAACACCGCCTGGACGACTACGACGAACCGGAGATCAGTCGCATCGATCTTGCGCCGGTGCTTCTGGAGGTCATCGCCTGGAGCGGCGCCGATCCCCGCGACTTCGACTGGTTCGATGCCCCGCCGGACCACGCCATCCGCCACGGCGTCGACCTGCTGGAGATGCTCGGCGCCGCAGAACCCGGCCAGTACCAGCTTACGGAGCTCGGTAAGCGACTCCTGGAACTGCCGGTTCATCCCCGGATCGGACGGATGCTCGTCGAGGGCGAGCGCCGTGGTGTCGCCGGGCTGGCGGCGACGATGGCCGCCATTATCTCGGAGCGCGATTTCGTCAACGGCGTCGACCGCGATGCCCCGGGCGGACGCTCCGATGTGCTGGTGCGCGCCGACTTTTTGGACGAGGTGGCCGCCGGCCGAAAACAGGCGGCCCGAAGGCTCGGATTTGACGTGCACGTCGGCGGCGCTCGAAGACTCAAAAAGGTGGTGGGTCAGCTCAAAAATATGGTCGACAAACAGAGCCGCGGCGGAAGCGAGGACGACGCGCTTCGGGCCGTGCTGGCTGGCTATCCAGACCGCATCGCCATGCGGCGCACCGAGGGCGACGATAAATTTGTGATGGTCGGTGGTGAGCCGATGACACTGGCCTACGAGAGCGTGGTGCGCGATGCCCGCTTTATCGTCGCCCCCGTCGTCGCCGGAAAGACCCGGGCTCGATCGGCGGTTGGCGGCGTCGATGCCCGGGCCCTGATACGACTGGCCAGCGAGGTCAAATTGAAGTGGCTTCGCGAGGAATTTCCGGAGCGCTTCGATGACGTCGTGGAAGTGGCCTTCGATGAGGACAAAGAGCGGGTGACGGCGCGCAAATTCGAGGAGTTCGACGGGCTGGTCTTGGACGAACAGATCGTCTCCGTCGACCAGGGTGCCGATCCCGGGGAGGTCACCGCGCTGTTGCTGGATCGGGCCCTGGAAGACGTGCCCAAAGCCTTCGAGTTGAGCAAGGACGACCACCAGTATCTGATTCGCTGGGCCTGTGCCCGCCAGTGGTTTCCGGAGGCCGACTTTCCACGGCTGATGATCGACGAAAGTCGGGGCAATCCGGACTGCGAAATCTGGGGGCAGCTACTGTGGGGGAAGCGCTCCTTTGCTGAGCTTCGCCGCATGTCGCTGCCGTCGCAACTCGGGGCGTACGTCACCGGCGAGCAGCGTAAAATTCTCGACGAGGCGCTACCGCAGCGCATCGAAGTGCCGTCGGGGAGCAATATCCGGCTCAAGTATCAGATCGACGACCCGCCGATTCTGGCGGTGCGTATCCAGGAGGTCTTCGGGTGGACCGAGACACCGCGGGTCGCCCGCGGGCGACAGCAGGTGCTGATGCATCTATTGGCGCCGAATTTCCGTCCTGCCCAGGTCACCGACGACCTGGCCGGCTTCTGGGAGCGGACCTACCCCGAGGTGCGCAAGGAGTTGCGGGCGCGCTACTCAAAGCACCCCTGGCCGGAAGATCCGGTGACGGCAACCGCAGTGTATAAATGAGGGGAACCGCAAAGAGGCAGAGAGGTCAAAAGCGATATAAACCGCAAAGGGGCAAAGGAGCCAAAGGAAGGTCAA